>VYLP01000162.1_pt1 | contig 30236 bp, 23 predicted proteins | sample 5114311 | NCBI WGS metagenome assembly VYLP01 (sample SAMN12291775, study PRJNA351875) | freshwater metagenome | isolation source: freshwater lake | place: USA: Michigan, Lansing Lake | collected 2013-08-14 | reverse complement strand
ACTGGTACCACAAACCAGGGCTCTACCGCTGAACTACATCCACCATTTCGACTTTAGAATTGACCCGAGAGGGATTCGAACCCCCGACCAACGGCTTAGAAGGCAGTTGCTCTATCCAGCTGAGCTACCGGGTCAAGATAGAACAACAACCATCGGGATGACAGGATTTGAACCTGCGACCCTCTGTACCCAAAACAGATGCGCTACCACTGCGCTACATCCCGAATGAAGTTCTGATTTTCCAGTTTTTTGGGAGAAGGGGTACTGTCAACAAAACAGGAATTTATTTTCGCAAGTTCTTCAAACGTTCGAGTAAAATAGGATGATTTGGATTCAGTTGAAGACCTTTTTGAAACGCTTTCCAAGCGGCCTCTATGTTTCCAGATTTTTGGAGCAAAAAACCAAAGGAGTCGAGATAAGCTGGGTGATTTGGCTCTAATTCGAGTACTTTTTTCAAACAACTAACAGCTTCACTCCTTTCCGTCGGACTCAAATCTTCTTTTAAAGCGAGTAAATACCCTAGCGAATTCAAACTATTTTTGTATTCAGGATTTCCTTTTAAGATCCGCCTGTGTATTTCAATGGCTTCATCTAATCGATGAGTATATTCATATATGTGAGCAAGAAATGACAAAAGTTTGGGATCATCCATAGAAAAAGCCAACCTTTCTTGGATCAATGCTTCTGCATCATCCCAACTTTTCATTTCAATTAAGGCAAAGACTTTCAATCGATAGACATTATCAGCTTCAATAAATTTTGGATATCGGGCTGAAACTTGATCAAGAATCTGAACGCATTTTTTAAAATTTTTTGTCTGAAAACAACATAATGCAAAATTATAATATAAAACTGGATCATCGGGTGATTGATTGATTTCTTGATCTAACAGAGTCAATGCCATCGCATAATTCCCTTTATTCATGTATGTAAGGTATTCTGTTTGATCTGGCATAATATCCTTTAATTAAGTCTCAAAGTGAAGAAACTACGCTGACACCAGTAATTCCTAGAGTGTTCGAAGTCAGCTTGTTTAGGTCAGTTGCATTTGCTTTTAAATATGCATTCAACAAAAAAACAGTAGTTTGTGAAATGCGGCTCAACCCAACATCTTGTGAAATTGTACTTGTATTGCGTTCTGGATTTGCGCCAAATGGTGCACTGACATCCGTTATATTATAATGATTTGCTCCTTCAAAGGAAACCAAGTATTTAATACTTTTATAATTTTCATAGCTTGAGAGTCCATCTTTTGGAGGAAATGCAGAATCTAAACTACCTTGTAAGTAGGCGACTGGAACCGCCTTGCCATTGGAATCTAAAACTATCTTTGAAGGATCCAATTGGGTTGTAAGCCCCGCACCATAAACAACCGTCACTTTTACTTGGCTCAGTAAGCTAGATCCAGCGTCACAAAATGGGAACTGACAGATTCCATTCAAAGCATAAATCGCTGTTACCCCACCGAGAGAATGTCCTAGGTAGCCCATCTTTTCCGGATCCAAACGACCAAAAAGAACGGAGGATGTCCTTGTATTTTGAGATTTTGCCAAAGCGTAAATTTCGTTTCCAGCGGCAGATGAAGGTCTTAAAAAGTATTGAGTGATAAATATTGTGCATCGATTTGGAACATAGACTACATATCCATTTGAAGCGATTTGAGCCGCATAATTTGAGTAAAACGAGGAATGGACATTCCCACCTTGAAACAAAACAACAATAGGTAAAGCTATCGTTGCTCCACGAGGATAATATATGTCTACACTGCCAGCATTGGGCAAGGTATCTGATAGTCGATCAACGACGGTAGAGGCACCTGCCGGAATCGTACCTGAGGAAAAATAATTTGAATTATCTGCGGCTGATATTTGGCATCGACTGTTTGTACTGAGTAGTGTATAGCCAGATAGCTCAATAAAATTCTCAGCAAGACTCGCTTCCTTTTTTTCCTGGCAATTGATAAGAAGGAGCGAAAAACAACTCATAGAAAAAATGGTTTTGGTTGATTTGATAAAATTCATATGACTAACTCGGTAAATAATTTTCTTCAGTTTAATAATTCATTCGAGCGAGATTTGAGATCTTCAAGTCGAGTGAATTGTGTTAAATCCAATTGGAGGGGTGTCAAAGGGATCTTTCCTAAATTGTAAGCCTCAAAATCAGTACCTGGTTCTTCATCGTGTCCGAGAAGACTGCCATTTAACTGAAATTCGCTCACCCCACCGATGATATTCTTTTTTTCATACTTCTCAGTGTATCGTCTACGGCCCAATTTTGTAAAAACCAATTGGTCAAGACCGCCATGGCCGGAGATTTCTGGTGGAAAATTCATATTCCAAACTTCGCCAGACCGAATTTCTTTCGCATAATTTCGAACAAATTGACTTACGAGTAATGCTTCTTTTTGATAACCATCCGGTGGATCAATTCGTCCAGAGCTTACAGCAAGACTGGGCAAACCATGTAATGCACCATGTTTTGCGGCTCCGACTGTTCCAGAATAATGCATATCATATCCCATATTTACACCGCGATTGATCCCCGAAATGACAAAGTCAATCTTCGGAAAGATCTCCGCATATAGGCCGATATTCACACAATCCGCCGGAAAACCATCTGCAATATAATGATTGTCATTGACCCTTTCCACTCGCATGGATTGAAAGATGGTTAGTGCCATCGAAGTCACCGATCTCTCTTTTAATGGTGCAATCAAATATGTGTTATGTTCTTTCCCTAACTCTTTTTCTAATGCTTTAATTCCATCTGAAGAAATACCGTCATCGTTCGTTATCAGTATATTCAATTAAAATCCCCCAGATATGGATTGGAGGATGGATGAAGCAGTGTAGATATTAAATAATAAAGGAAAAATAAATGTGAAGAACAATGCCAAATATGCGAATCGAAATGCATCCCGATTTTTGAGATCATAAATGTACTTCACTCCTCGACCCAACATATAACCATACAACAAAAAATGAGCGATTAGCAAAAGTATTCCAATTCCTCTGCCATAAATTCCGCTCGAAATGAGAATCAGTGATATGGGTGCAAAGATGGCAAAAACCAAAATAGTATGCCTGGAAAATTGGAGTAAAAATGTTACCTTTGCGTCTCGACCTTTACCTTGGGCATAAAAATCTAAAATCACACATATGAAAAAAGGAAAGAACCGCATGATAATCAAATTTGCGATAAATCCAAAAAACAAAAATCCGATCGTACCGATAGTGTAAGGTGGAGATAACAAACTCATTCCTGCGGACACACTCAGTGCAGAAATAATAGAAAAAATCCAGTTGCTAATTTTTCTTCTGGCAAATGGAATTTCCTTTATTTCATCTAAGTAACGAAACGGTTCTAAAAATAAAATCTCAAGCAAGTCAACAAGATCAAAAATAAAATCTCTCATAAGTTGATTTTACCCAACCAAGTAGGAAGCATAACAAGAACAGGTGAAGATAATATCAAACTCATTTTTTTGGTGTTTGTATTGCCTTGAAACATTACACCAAAATTCATCATCAATTTATCGAGAGGTGAAACTTCTTTTTCATACAGTGGAATGAGACCTTCATACTGGCAGAGCTCCGAAAGTTTTGCATGGGCTTCCCTTCTCCCACCGATATCATCGACTAGCTTATTCCGAAAGGCATCCTCACCTGAATAAATTTTACCCTCTGCCAATTCTTCGATCGACTTTACCGTTTTATTCCGACCTCTTGCAACATCTTCCACGAACTTATGATACGTATCCATAAGCTGTTTGTTGATAATGTCTTCTTCTTCTGATGTAGAGTCGCGAAACGGCGAATACATGTCCTTGTATTTGCCCGCTTTATAGGTCCTCATACTTACACCATAGCGGTCCATCAATCCTTTGAAATTAGGGCTGAAGGAGATGACACCAATGGAACCTGTGATGGTTCCATTTTCAGCAAATATATAATCGGAAGCCGCCGCGATATAGTAACCTCCCGAAGCGGCTACATCTTTCATCGAGACGACGATCTTTTTGGTTTTGCGGAGATGGAGTAGTTCATTATAAATTTCTTGAGAGGCCGCAACTGTTCCACCTGGAGAGTTGATTTCAATGAGGATCCCTTTGACATTCACATCATGCTCTAAATCGCGAAGCTCTTGCAATACAGAGTCTGCACCCACGGAATCAAAGGTAGATTCCCCAGAATGTATCTCCCCAGAAATTTTGATCACAGCGGCTCCGATTTCACTTGATTGGAACAGAGCACCGCCCGTACCAGATGAAAATTTAGAAGAACTGCTATCTGTTACGATATGCGCAATTCCAAGTAAGGTGGCAGTAAGCGTGAGAAGGAATGTGAATAAAAGGAGGAGTTGGTTTCGTTCCATAAATGCTACCCCCAGGAAAGTCCAATAAAATTCCAAGTCAACTTTAATAATACTTTACATTTTTTGGGAAAAAAGTATATTTTTCTTGTACGTAGGTGCCGATCTTAGAACGGTAGTAACAGAAAATGGGCGTGTGTGTCCTTGAGACATAACGGCGACCATAAAGGAAGGTAAGGACATGGATGTTCGTCTCAATCGTCTTCTCAACTCTGCTGAACGATTCGTTCAGGACAAAAAAGATGCCAAGGAAGCTGACAATGTTCCTTCCCTTCGCACAAATTCACCTCAACAGCAAGTCTCCGAATCAAAATCAGACTTTGCGGTAAGTTTACCCATCCAATATCACAATATCCAAACAAAACTCACAGAGCTTCAAAAACAGCTCTCCAGAGAGCAGGCTAGGAACGGAGTTTTAGAAGACGCAGAATTAGGCAAAGAAGAGCTGATCAAAGTTCTGTTTGAAAATGAGCCTCTTTTCCCTGAGTTATCCGCTGGGGGTGCCGAGACCTTCAACCAGAAGGAAGCCTTGCTAGCCTCGAAGGCAACCATTCAGTCCATTTTACAAGAACTCAAAAAAAAGGAAGTCGAAGGTGAGAATATCTTCTCCCTAGGCATGATGCACAGTCCAGAAGAATTCAAAGGCAAAATGGGCACTGTTTCTGCATCAGCCCAAAAACCGATCTCCGAATCTGTAGTAAAACGACTGCTCGGCGGTTAGCCTGGAGTTAAAACGTTCTCTAAATAGTTTCGATTCTATCTCCCTACTTTTCTCTTCGATGGTAGGTTCTGGAATCTTTTTCACTTCTGGTTTTTTACTCAAAGAAACAGGCAACCCTTGGATTGTTTTATTATGTTGGGGCATCGGTGGCTTTCTCGCACTTTGTGGCTCTATCACCTATGCCTATGCCGCTCGTCTTTTGCCCTTTGCTGGAGGAGATTATGTATATCTCAAGGTTGCATACTCTCCACTACTTGCGTTTATGAGTGGATGGTCATCCCTCCTCACAAATTTTTCGGCATGTATCTCAGTTCTTGCTCTCGCATTTGGAAAGTACATTCTCTTACTTTTCCCAAGCATCCCTGTATGGTCTTCGAGCACAGTTTCTGTATTAGGCGTTGACTTACAGATATCAAGTGCTACAGGAATTGGCATTCTTCCGATTCTTTTCTTCAGCGCATTGAATTTTTTTGGTATCAAGTCAGCTGTAGCCGTTCAAAATCTTTTTGCCATTATCAAAATCATCGGGCTTTTTCTTTTTATCACCTTAGGCTTTACTTTAGGCAATGTTCAATGGTCATATCTCTTAGAAACTCCCTTTCCCGATTTTTTGTCTCTATCCACTCAGTCTAAGATCCTGATCGGAATCGTGCCTGTTTCCTTTTCTTACTTAGGTTGGAATATGATTACCTACATTGCAGAAGAGGTCAAATCGCCAGAAAAAAATCTAGTCAGATCAGCCATTAGTGCCTGTTTTATGGTGACCGGATTGTATCTTGCGCTTAATGTACTCTTTCTCGTATCCGCTCCAAGCAGTGAGTTATCGGGAAAGGACGGAATCGGCGCGATCGCATTTGAACGTTTATTTGGTGCTGATCTTGCTATCATCACCACGGGTTTTATCACATGGGTCATTTTGGGATCACTCTCAGCAATATTGATTGGTGGAAGCCGAGTTTATTTTGCAATGGCAAGAGATGGTGCATTTATTGAAGCATTTTCAAAAGTACATCCGAAACATCACAGTCCTTATGTGGCGATTTTTTTCCAAGGATTTATCGCCATTTTATTTTTATGTGTCAAAGAAATAGAATCGTTGTTATATATGATCACTTGTTCTATTTTGATTTTGTCTTGTTTGACTGCGGCAACTCCTTTCCGATTCCAAAAATTGGGTTATGTTTCCGACTATAAAATCCCCTTCTACCCTATTCCCATTTTGATTTATATCACTGCCAATCTTGCGGTAATGGCTATTTTATTTTACGAAAAACCGGCCAATGCATTATGGGGATTGATGATCACTCTTTCTGCAATTCCTGTCTACTATGGTTTACATTTACAAAAAAAGATGATCGAAAAACAAAGAGAGTTAGTTGCTTAAATGAAACTTATTACACAGATTAGCCTGTTCCTTGTCTTTATTGTTTTAAATTTTTCTTTAAATGCGCAGGCTGGCAAATTAGAAGGCTCGGCTCTTCGTTTGAAATTTTCTGGAGTGTCTGGATTTTACCTGTCTGACTGGGAAAAAAGAAACCAAGATTTTAATTTGGTTTATTCACGAGTTATCGAATCAAATTGGCAAGATCAGAATCGTGCAACCGGCACGCGAGTTGGGGCGGATTATTATGCTGCATTAAAAGATCCACTCTTCACTCACCTACTGTTTGGTGCCGCGATCAGTGATTTGAAAGGTAGCTTTCCTACCGCAAGAGCTAGTGATGTAAGGGTCGAAGCGTTAAACTACAAAGGGTATACTCGACAAACGGAGTTTACTTTCGGAGTTGTAATTTCTGTCTTCCAAGAGTTCCGAGTGATTCCAAAGTTTGTGCATCGGTCCATCGATCAATCATTGAACACCAATAAAACCATTTTGATTGCAGAGGGAAGTGATTTTGCATTCATTCGAGGTAAAGAAGAGTATCGTGGAAGGGACTCATCTGGTTATTTTGGTCTTGCCTTAGAGTATGACTTAACACCGAACTTGTCGTTTTACTTTGATTCCTTACTTTTCAATAATGTGCTATTTTTATCTTCCGGAAAATATAGTGTATCAGGCTCTGCAGAAGGATATCTTGTATCAGGTGGGAGAGTAGGAGTTTCCAACCGGATTGATGATTCAACAGGAAATTATAAGATTTCTGGAAATCGGTTTTCTATTGGATCTAGTTTGAAGATCAGTGATTCGATTCGATTATTTGTGAGTGCAGAAAGAGATACCATCTTCACTCAAATCTCTTCTCCATTTGGTACAAATTTGGTGATCGCGAGTCTTCTCACATCACGCACAGTTACAGCAACCACAGATACCATCAATAAAACGTTAGCTGAAAACTTGATGTACACCCAAAAACAAAAATTTGAATCATCCTTAATTCAAATCGGAATTTCCAAAGACATAAACCTTTAGTTCATAAAGGTACGACCTACCTCATCTAACACTTCATCTTTTGCCAGGACCCAAATTACGTCTCCACCGCGGACGAGCGTATTGCCTGAAGGGATCAAGAATTGTTCTCCTCGTGCTACGAGTAATATGTGCGAATCCGTTGGCAATTTGATTTCATAAAGAGCCTTATCGGTAACATTGGAAGTATATGGAATGATGATTTCTTGCAATGTCATCCCAGGAAACTCCATATTGTCAAAATCCCTTGGTTGGTATAGATTTTCTGACTCCTTTTGAAGAATTCCCAACCACTTTGCTACAAATTGTATGGTTGAGCCTTGAATCAAAAGAGATACTAAGACAACAAAAAACACCAAATGGAAGAGAAGCTCGGCACCAGCGATTCCTTGTGCGACGGGGAACGTTGCAAGGATGATAGGTGATGCACCTCTCAATCCAACCCAAGATATGAATAATTTTTCTCGAATCGGCATGGGCTCACCTAAGAGTGATAAAAAGACGGCAACTGGTCTTGCAATGACAATGAGTAAAATTGCGATGATCAAACCTGGAATGGCTAAATCAACCAAACGATTTGGAAAAACCAAAAGTCCAAAACACAAAAACATTCCAATCTGCAATATCCATACGTATCCATTTAAAAAACGAAAGATTGATTTTTTATGTAAAAATGGATACCCGCCGATCAATATTCCTGCCACATAAACTGCGAGGAATCCATTGCCTTGGAATATGGTAGCGATGGCATAAATAAAAGGAACCGAGGCCGTTATAAAAACTAGATAGAGTCCATCGTAACCTAACTTGACAGTGTTCATCAAATATAGAATGACCATACCCAATCCATAGCCCATCAATACTCCGACAATCAATTGTAGGATAAAAAATCTTACAAAATACCATCCCGACAAATTTGTCTCCGAGGTGATTAAGTTCAGAAAAATAGTCGTTAGAAGGACTCCAACTGCATCGTTCGAGCCTGATTCAAATTCAATGGTTTTTTTGATGTGATCTTTAAGATTGGATCCACCCGTTTTAAAAATATTAAATACAGAAGCGGCATCTGTTGAACTAACAATCGAGCCCAACAGAAATGATTCTAAAAATCCTAAAATCGGGAAAATTAGATGGATAATAAAACCTAACAAAGTAGCAGTAATGATTGTTCCAAAAATTGATAGCTTTAGGCCAACTCCAAGCGTTGATTTTAGGCTTTCCCAATTGCTCTCCAAACCTCCTAAAAATAGGATGTACATAAGTGCAAAGATTCCTACTGATTGTGCTAGACCGTAATCGCTAAATTCAAGTCCACCAGGTCCATCTGTGCCAGCTAACATGCCAAATGTTAGAAATATTAATAGAATGGGAAAACCAAATCGAAAGAAGAGTTTGCTAGAAAGAATCGAAAAAAGGATTAGTGCGGAATAAATGAAAGCCTGTAATGTAAAGTTGTCTATCATTCAGGTAATAACTTACTTCTTTTGACTCAATATTTCCATCGCTTTTGCTTTTAGAATGGGGTGAATGATAAAATCATCTGGATTTAACTCTTTTTTTGGAGATTCTTCGTTGGCAGGGGGGGCGAACGTTGAACTGGGTTTCATCTTATCCTTACCGATCCATTCGGAAAGAGCCAAAATCATTCGTTGGAAAATCTCTTCTACCTTATCTTTTCTGCCAGCTTTTTTGTAATATCCGAAAGCCAACATCGGCAAACGTTTGTCGTACATAAAATAATCACCCAGTCGCACGAGACCGTCCATATACGAAGTTTTAAGAAAAATCTCCCGTGCCTTTCTGATATCTCCGGCATTGAATGCTTGGTTCCCCTCACGGATCAATTGGGCTCTCAGTTTTATGTCCATAATTAAGTTATCGCTCGATTTTCTTCCTTTTACAACAGAATTTTGTCTAAACAAAGGAATTATTAGGAGTGCAGATGACGACATTGGCAATTGGGAAAAAAGCCCCCACTTTTACTGCTAAAAATGCAAATGATGAATCCGTAAAATTAGCGGATCTGGTAGGCAAAGAAGGAATCATTCTTTATTTTTATCCTCGAGACATGACTCCAGGTTGTACGACGGAAGCGTGTGATTTCCGCGATAACTTCCAACGCCTCAAAAAGTTAGGATACAACGTCATAGGTGTCTCCAAGGATACTCCGAAGTCTCACACAAAATTCAAGGAAAAAGAAAAGCTTAACTTTGATTTGATCAGCGATGAGTCAGGTGAGATTTGCGAAAAGTATGGTGTTTGGCGAGAGAAAGTTTTTATGGGCAAAAAAGGAATGGGAATCGTAAGGTCCACTTTCATTCTCGACGCATCTTTAAAAATTCAAAAAATCTACGACGGCGTAAAAGTAAAAGGTCACGTAGATGAGATCATAAAAGACATTCAGGAACTAAACGGAAAATGAAAATCGAAACTTCCCCACTCAAATTTCAGCTCACACCCTTCAAAGGGAATTCATTCTATAAAATACAATTTGTTTTTTCCAATGATCTCAAATCAACTCTTGGGGACAAATTCAGTTTTCAAATTGATTCGAAGGTTTTTTCAGCAGACTTTGGTCAAGAATTAAAAGACGAAGCCAGTAAAACCATATATCTAGGATTAGGTGAACCGGAAAAATTGATATTCAGAAAATTTGCCGGTATGTTCATGAAGTTTGGTGAACGTATAATGAAATGGGATGGGATCGGTCTCGAAATCCATATAAGTAAAGATATCACAAAACTTTTCTCAGCCGATCGCATCGCCTACCAAATCGCAAACTCCATTACCATTGGTTCCTATTCTGTTAGCCTTCTTCAAACCAAAAAGAAAGACAAAACAACTCCAGGTTCAATTGCACTCGTTTTTGAAGACAAAAAATTAGAAAAACAAGCGGAGGAAGGTCTCCAAAAGAGTCTGATTGTCGCAAAACATGTCAATGGTGCGAGGCATATTGCTCACCTACCGGCAAATTATTTTACTCCTGATGATTTTGTATCTCGTTCCAAAGAGATTGCCAAAGAACAAAAGCTCACGATCAAAATTTGGGATGAGCCCCAATTGAAAAAAGAAGGTCTTGGCGGGATACTAGCGGTAAGCCAAGGATCCGAGTTAAATGGTAAAATGGTGATTATCGAGTACAAACCTTCAAAACCCAAAAAGAAGTTCGCCATTGTTGGAAAGGGTTTAACGTTTGATACAGGAGGAATTTCGTTAAAACCTCCAGGCGAGATGCACGAAATGAAATATGATATGTGTGGGGCCGCCGCCACCATACACGCGGTTGGTGCGATTGCCGCTCTCAAATTGCCCATTCATGTCATTGCCGCCATTGGTGTTGCAGAAAATATGCCAGATGGCAAAGCCATCAAACCAGGCGATGTCTATACCGCATACAACGGAACCACTGTTGAAGTTCAAAATACGGATGCAGAAGGTCGACTTGTTTTAGGTGATGTCCTTTCCTATGTTTCCAAAAACTACAAACCAGATTTTATGGTGGATTTGGCAACGCTAACCGGTGCCGTTATTATCGCACTGGGTCATGAGGCCGCAGGTGTGATGACAAAGTCACAACTCATGCGTGAAGCCATTCAGATCGCCTCAGACAAATCAGACGATAGAGTATGGGAACTTCCGCTATGGGATGAGTATGGCGAAGATCTAAAAAGCGATATTGCCGATCTGAAAAACATCACTGGCGGTGGCAAGGGCGGAGGAACTGTTTCTGCGGCAATGTTTCTATCCAAGTTTGTGGATGAGTCCATCGAATGGGCACACATCGACATTGCTGGTGCCGCTTGGCGCAAAAAATCCTCGGGAACTCAAATCAGTGGTCCAACCGGTTATGGTGTTCGACTGCTTGTCGATTTAGCTGAGACTCTTTCCAAATAACGCATCATGGAGCTTGAGCACCTGTGGGTGCTCAGGATTCAAATCAACTACTTTAGAATATAATTTTTTTGCTCTGTCGACTTGATTTACATATCGATAACATTCTGCAAGATGGATCAGATTTCGAAAGTGCTTCGGATCTCTCGAACGTATACGCTCCGACATATCGATCGCTTTGACCATTTGTTTTGTTTTTCGAAATGCATAACTGAGTTGGAGGAGTAGCTCATTGTCCGTCGAAAAAGAAGGGAGTATGGATTCTATCGTTTCAATCGCATAATCATAATTTTTGATGATGATCGCGAGCCTTGCGGCCTCTTTCAGAAAGTATGGTCGAATTTCGTCATTTAAATCGGGATGTCCCAAGAGGTTTTGAATGTATTGGAAAGCATCTTCTGTATGCCCATCTTCTAGGAATTTTTTGTATTCCATGTTCGGAAACGAATTTCCCGCGTAATCCAAAGTAACTTTCTTTGCTAGATGTCTAACGTTACCCAGCCATTCAACACGAAGCAGTGTAAGGTCATCGGATAGCCCACCAAACTCTCGAAGACGTTCAATCAAATCCGGTAATTTACCTTTTGCCTCTTCGACCCTTCTTAGAAACTGATTTTCATCTTCATTGATCACTCGGTGTCCTGTCTCATCTTGACCAACGACTATATCGTCTCTTCCGTCCGAACCGACAAACAAGACATCATCATGTTCGAGAGCAAAAACTCTCACGCGGATATCACCTGCCATTCCTTTGATACCAATTTTGCGAAGCTCTAACTCTTGCTCGATGAAACTTGCCACCCCATCTCGATATAGCACTGTCCAAGGATGTTCCGCATTTATATAATACAATACTCCCGTATGCTCTTCGATAAGACCGAGCACAACGGAGATCAACATGGAGCCATCAAAGGATTCAAAAATAGATTGGAGCTCCAAAAAACAATCCTTGATCCAACGTTCTGGAGACTTGTTTCTATATTCGGCTTTGGATTGGGTGCGTTTTAGAACGGAAAGAAAAACCACACCTAAAACCAATGCTCCACCCGCACCTTGGATGGACTTGCCCATGGCATCACCATTGATAAAAACAATATATGTTTTCCCACCAAGTATGATTTTTTCGGAGATGATGATATCTCCGCCGATTTCCCGCTTTTTGCCTCGAAATTCAAATTCCTTCTTTTGTTTTGTATAGGACTCTATGGCAACAAAATTCGAATTGCCATGGATTGCTGATAAAGGATCCAAAAGCAAAGAGGTTAGAAAGTAATCACCATCTTGTTGTACTTTTAATTCTTGAACATGTGTTAAAGTATTCTGAAGTTCATTGGTGCGTTCTTCCACTTTACGTTCGAGTGTGGCATTTAAAATTTCGACTTCTCTATGAACTCGAAGGAATCGATTTGCAAGGACAACCGCGATCCCGAGTACAAAACTCAAAAAACCAAATCGCAAAAGATTTAAATTCTGAATGGGAAGTAGACCAGTAGCGCCTAAAATGTCCCAAGCACCACAGACAATCAATATAAGAAAACCGAGGATGATTCGGTAAGCATCCCGATTCCTTTGAATCACGGCTCTTGTGATGATAAAAATATTGTAGGATGCAAGAGCCATGATGGACAGTTGCCAGAAAAGAAGGATCTTTCCAGATATATCTCGCGTAACAAAGATTTGTAAAATTGAAATAAAGGCTATGATTCCAAAAACTGATTTTCCAAATTTCGTAACTTTTCCTAAAAAGAAATGTTCTGAAAATAGTAACATCCATATCGGAATATAGAATACTATGAAGTACTCAATACGTGACTGGACATATGGATCAAGAGATAGCTGGTATATGGCTTGGGAACGAAATACCATATAGATCGATAAAAAGATACCGAAGAGCGCATAATATAGATTATACGTTTCCATTTTCCTTTTTAGGTAAAATAATCCATGGTACAAACCTACAAAAAAGTACAAAAACAATAACATGTAAGTAAAGTATTCTTCGTTGATGGTTTGACTTGCCGATAGGGTATCTATTTTTGTAAATATATCATTATGTAATTTATAGACATTGAGCTCCTCTCCATGTTCGGAAGCCACAAGGATGCGGATGCTATTTTGTCCAAGTCGTATGTTTTTTCGATCTAAAGGGAGGATGATATGACGACGGTATCCACTCTGAACAATCTGACCTTCATTGATCGTTCCCGCACTGTGTATCTCAACTTCATTTAAATAAATGCGGTGCACATTCGAGATATAGGGAACATGCAGACTGAATGCATCGGCACGCACCTCATTCATATCCGAATCAGAAATTAAAAATGTCTTATACATCGTCACATAACGTAACTTATCTTCAGGAAAGTCCATTTTTGCGACGGCATCTTGTAAAGGTAAACTTTCAAGATTGTCCCAACCTTTTGTATTCGGTGTTTCATCAATTGTCCAACGATTTGTTACTTGCCAATTTTTTGTCAGATCAATGGGAAGTGCATACGTAGATAAGTTGAAAACGAAACAGCTAACAAAAAATAAGATTTTTTTCATATCACCTTGGCTTGAAATTCAATTTTGACATTGAAGGTTTCTTCAAAAAGATCCTTCTTTTCTTCCACCGACCATAATTCTAAATGTGGGTCAGAATCTTTCGAGTGGTGCATTTCGCAGATCACTCGGTTGCCTATTTTATAAGCATGTAGGGAATCTAATAAAAATGTCTCAGATCTGTCAAGCCCATCTCCTATCCTGAGAAGCGATGCCAATTTTTTTATCAGCATTTGGTCTTCCGGTCGTAACACTTTAAATTCCTCATGTTTTAATTTGGGGCCTCCCTTTCTATGATACCGTGCAATGAGTGCGATGATTTCAATCTCTGCATTGGAGTAACCTACCATTGCTTCCGAATTTTTGATGATATAGTAACTGTGTTTGTGATAGGAATGATGAGAGATACAAAGACCCACTTGGTGTAAGTGGCAAGCAGTCTCCAAGTATTCGCGTTCTTGTGCACCTAGCATGTGTAAATCTTTTAGATCATCAAATAGTTTGAGAGTGAGTTTTGAAACTTGTAGGGCGTGTTTTTTTCCCTGTGGATAGAGATTGGCAATCGTTTTGATCGCCTTCTCACGGATATTGTCTAAGGCAGTCAGTTTTGAGTCCTCGTGACGTGACCAAGAATCGATCGTATCAAAGACAATACCTTCACGTAACGCATAATCTGACACAACGACAGATGGCCCCTTTAGACGGAGGAGTATCTCATCCAAAACTAGCACACCTGCAACAATGATATCTGCACGTTTAGGTTCTAAACCTGGTATTTTTAATCTTTTTTTGACAGAATCTGATTCGAGAATGGGCTTACGGATTTCTTTGAACTGATCGTAGGTAAATTCAAAACCATTCAACCTTTCTCGCTTTTCTCCTTTTTTCTCTAAAACCATAGATGTGACAGACGTTATGCTACCAGAGGAACCAATCACTTGAAAGGGTTTCCATTTTTCAATCTGTGGCAAAAACGCAGTGAGCACGGATTCAATGTGCATTCTACATTTTTGTAGGTCCATCATGGACAAAGGGTCTTTTTTTAAGAATTTTTCCGTCAACCGAATGGCACCCAATTTCATACTTGTAGAGAACAGAATCTCACCTTTTTCACCGACAAGTAGTTCGGTACTCCCGCCTCCGATATCAATGAGCAGGATCCTTTTGTCAAAAACTGGTAAACCTTGCAGAATGCCCAAATAAATGAGCCTAGCCTCTTCATTTCCAGAAACCACATCGATTTTGATCCCAATTTCTGATTCTGCCCGGGCAAGGAATGTATCTCGATTTTCTGCCTCACGTAACGCACTTGTAGCGACAGCACGAATTTCAGCTCCATAAGAATCTGCTAAAGTTTTAAATCGTTTTAGGCAAGAAATTCCTCTTTCGATTGCATCATCAGCAATTACAGCATAATCACTGCTACCGCTTCCTAGCCTAACAGACTCTTTCTCTTTGGTTAGGGATTCCAACGTTCCGTCCAAGCGGACCCGAACGATGACAATATGAAAGGAATTGGTACCTAAATCGATGGCGGCGAGGATTCTTTCTTTGGAATCGCGCGAGTTTTGCTTTTGGGTTCGTGAACTAAATGGTAGCATTTGGGTTGTTCAAACTATACAGAAAATTTTTACGGTTGAAAGCAAAAACCAGCCGAAAATTATTGTGAACAGGTAGTTTTATTTATTTCTGATGGCTTTACAGATCGCCATCCCGAGTTTCCTACCTTTTTCAACATTTCACCAGGAAATTATATGATTTTTGACAACCTTTACGGCCTCTTTTCCAACGATATGGGTATCGACCTCGGTACTGCAAACACTCTTGTTCACGTAAAGGGACAAGGGATTGTCTTATCCGAGCCTTCGGTGGTAGCAGTCCAGGCTTCCACTGGCCGCGTTCTCGCGGTAGGCCAGGAAGCAAAGAGGATGCTCGGAAGGACGCCTGGGGACATCGTCGCCATCCGCCCGATGAAGGATGGTGTGATCGCCGACTTCGAAACCGTCGAAAAAATGATTCGTTATTTTATCGCAAAAGTCCACAATCGCACGACTTTTGTAAAGCCTCGCATCGTGATCGGGGTTCCTTCGGGAATTACCGAAGTGGAAAAACGTGCCGTTCGGGAATCTGCCGAACAAGCCGGAGCTCGCGAGATCTTCCTCATTGAAGAAGCACTTGCCGCCGCCATCGGTGCCAACATCCCTATCCACGAACCAGCCGGAAACATGATCGTTGATATCGGTGGTGGAACGACAGAAATCGCAGTCATCTCTCTCGGTGGTATGGTGATCGCGGAGTCCATCCGAACTGGTGGTGACGAATTTGATGAAGCCATTGTCAAATACCTTCGTAACCAATACAACCTGGTTGTCGGAGAAAGAACGGCAGAAGATATCAAACTCACGATCGGAAACGCCTTCGCAGACAAACGCGTGGATACGATGGAAGTCAAAGGCCGGGACGCGATCTCAGGTCTACCTCGCACACTTGAACTCGATTCCAACGAAATCCGCAAAGCCCTCAAAGAACCAACAGACGAAATCCTCGACGGTATCAAATCTGTTCTCGAACGCACTCCTCCGGAACTTGCCGCCGACATCGTAGAACGCGGGATCGTCCTCACTGGTGGTGGTTGTCTGTTACGTGGTCTAGAGCATTACCTCACCAAAGAAACTGGCGTGCCAGTATTCCGTGCAGAAAACCCACTCACATGTGTCGTGTTAGGTACGGGAAGATACTTGGATGAGTTGAAATACATCAAACCTGGAATTAGATAAGATTTAACAATTTTGATCGATACGGCATTTAGCGTGAGTTAATTGCCAGAGAACGAAAGTATCCAGCCAACTGCAACGAGAGAAGGGAGCCAAGAAATTGGTTCCCTTTTTTTATGGGCGCACATCTCCGGCTATTCGCTCCAATCTTTTCGCTATGCGAAAAGGATTTCCGCTCCTATCCGGGGCGCGGCGCTGGGGTGTGGAGACGGGGATAACGGAGCACCAACTAACTTCTTATCATGGTCATTCGGTCCCGAAGATCGGGAATCGATTCTAGATTTGGTGGACTGGATAATCTCAAAAGGCAAAGGACTTTCCTAAGTGGTTAAGATAATCTGCTCCACATTCACTTCTTATGACAAGTGAATGTGCTTCCTGAGGAAGAGTAACAAATCGAGGTGGAATTTTCGCATCTAACGATTGCAGCACCAGAAAGTAAACCGTCATCCCCTGACCCACTTGTTAAACTCTCCATCAACTTCACGATTTTTGAATCATCACCAGCAATGATTTTTATCTGCCTGCAAACTAGATCGTTTCCATTTGTTTCCTTTGGTTTTTCGTCCTTCGCGAAAATAGAAAATGTGAGAGTTGTAAAGAAAAGTATCAAAAGTAAGGTTTTCATGACCAAACTTACGCGTAGGTGAAATTGTGGTCTAGGGGAAATTAGTGTGAAGAAGGCGGGAGGGTGTGTTAGGTAATCAAATTAAGTGACGTTGGGGTCAATAGGGATATCGCGCCGGAAGTCGTCTAGTGTCATATCTAAGTGATACAGTTGAGCAAACAAATTGTTGTCGAGAATTACCTTTTTATCATTAAATATATAAACCACAAAGCTCGCTTTTATTTTTTTAGTTGGGGGGATTTTTAAGGTAAAAAAAATACAATCTCCTTTTTTACCTGCATGAATTTTCTCTGTGTCCTCTATAATATCGCCAGTAGGGTATTTAGAAGACACGACTCTTTGCACTGCTTCCCAATCATACCATTCACCTACTGGCTGTCTCATTTGCTAATTGGCTCGATCCAATCAAAATTAATTGTTTCCTTAATCCGTCCGTTGTTATCTTTTCAAACATTAGCTCTTCCGAAACTTCCGCTAGATCCCCAGAGACATTCGCTATTATTTGATCTTTTTCTTGTAGCGCTTTCTCTTGTTCTGCTATCTTGCGCGATTGTGCTTCAATAATCTCTTCTCTATTTATTTTCTCTTTTTGGGATGGCATTGTCGGCTCGCCAAAAGCGAAGCTGAGTTGTCTATAATAACCCCAAAGATGATCAGAATTTGGGTTTGAAAGACTGTAGAAAATATCGTCAGTGGAAAGGTCTTCTTTTTCTAGGTAGTGTCGGTAAATTTCCGATAGTTGCGTACGAGCTCCGTCAATTGTCTCCGACCAAGAGAAAAATCCCAATTCAAGACCGGCAGCAGAAAAACCTGGATCACCACTTGGAGATTTTTGTTCGAAAACTATATAATGAAGCCTGAAATTTGAATGTTTTTTAAATCCATGAGCTTTCCCAAATTCTTTTACATTACCAATTTGCAACATTTCTCGATGCTCCTTCGCACCGTAATTGAGTCCTAAAAAATCGACTCCACTCCAACATTAGAATTCTTTATGTATTTTAGACACCCACCTGCCAAGGATAGAGTGATGCCTGATTAGGCTTTCGACCAAAATCTCAGACTTGTCTCCTGAATCGTCAATAATTTTATTTATAGTAAATCATTTTTATAGGGATAGTCACCAAAATTAGTCAAATCGCTTATTTAAGCAATTTTAGTCCAATTCAACCTTTATTCTTTTTGGGCGCCTTTATCTGAGAAGTAAGGGAATTCACATGTTTTTCATAAAGCTCAAAAAGGAACTCCACCCGTTCAGATTCATATTGAAATGGTTTGGATCGGTATAACTTATCCACTGCTTTGTCAAGTTTGCTTTGGGCATCACGTTGGACTTTCGGCATCGTTAGTGGGTCACAGAGATCTGCAAGTGATGACTCAGGAAATTGCGCTCTTGCATCTAGAATCTAATGAGACCGGGATTCGATTTCTTCCTTTTGTTTGTCGCTCGGGTGATCCTGGCCAAGGGAAGTTATTGTAAACGATACTATTTTGATAACGATAGTCGCTTTTTAATCTAACACAGGTAACTCTCATACAAGACACATGCATATGCGACGTGAAAATACCAAAATGAAAATGAGAGTAATAGCAAGAGCAATTAAAGAATCAACGGTCAAATTCCAATTAAGGTAAATAGATTATGTGTTCAAAGCAGAAACAATAATTCGATCAAAGTCTGCACTTATATTGATTCAGATCAATTCAACAAAATTCTACAGGTTCAGTTTAGGAGAAACAGGATAAAATTTATTTTGAAATTTGTTTACGATCAATTATTTACCGACCTCTCATTTTTTTAAGAATGATTAATAAGAATAGAAAGTTAAATAAAGAAAGGACTAAATTGATTAAATAAGAATATTTGCTAACACTTAAATCGAGGTTAATATTCTTAAGCACCTGCAAATCCTTCAAAATAATAGATAGTTCATCTCGCATTTCTTCAACCGATTTCAATGATCCAGGATCTATGAGAACTACAGTATTTGAATGTGCCTTAGACTCATGATGAGATGAATAATTTTTTGATGATTTTATCTTGTTTTGCAGATCTTCAATTTCAAATTTAATCTCTTGATTGAGTGGCCAAAGAAAATATGCTTTTTCAAAATAGTCTTTTGCCTTTGCAAAATGTCCTCTTGTTTTTTCTACTCTCCCTAGTCCTATCCACGATTGTGTAAGGATAAATTCTGCTTTAGAATCATTCGGGTTGTCATTTAATACAGACCTAGCATATGCTTCGGATTCTTCAAATCTTGACTCCCTTAATAATTCGTCGGCTTTATCCAAACCAGATACAGATTTTACGATGGGGTCAGCTTTATGGCTACCGAGAGTAATTACTGTAAAAATTGAATACAATAATATAACAACGAACATTTTTTTCAAATTCATCCTTGCTCCAGTCTTATCTATCGATTCGAATTGCTTTATGCGCGTATCGCAATCTAGGCATACTAAGGCTGCTTGACCATGTTCCGTTTATCGGATTTTGTAAATCTATCACATATACATCATTAGTTGGTATATTAATTGATATTGCACCACCGAAAACGTATAGCTTTCTGGTTTCATATGATGCTTCTGATGCAGGATAATAAATCGATGCCGGTAGGATAGGGCCTGGAGAAAAAACACCTGAACCCAACTGATAGAAGTCCGTTCTGTTTGATGGAGTAATTGCACCAACGGGTTGTTCAGTTGTTACCCCAGTCGAGCCTCCAATTACGGCAAACCATTGTGAATCAGTTGGATAAGTGTCTGTAGGTTCCGGCTTCACACATGCTGCAGCTGCTCCGTGCCTTGCGAGATTAATTGAAGGCTCACTAAATTGTGTAGTAGAATTCAAAGCAGGAGTAAATCCATCAGAGTTTGCAAAAGACACTCCAGAAGAGAATAGCCTACCGCCTGTATAAAGAATGCTTCCTTCGAAACTACAGCCTGCCATATCGATTCTTTGGAAAATAGCACTAGAAGAAACTAAGGAAAACCAAGTGCCATTCGCTCCTAAAGATGGACTCAGTTTTAATACCGTATTAAGTATTGTTCCTGTTGTCATATCTGTTGTGGTGGTACCACCAATAATATAAATATCATCGCCTATCGAGGCTACGATCGCGCCTTGAGAACCCGTCGGTAGGTCAGATTTTTGTGTCCAATTATCTGTATAAGGATCAAAGACATCAACCTTCTTTGAGACTACAAATGAAGCGCCCCGCTTCTCTAATCCTCCTATTACATAAATTTTACCTTTATGAGATATTACCGATGCGTAGGCTCTTGCAGTTGGAAGATTCGTAATAGAAGGATACCATTTTTGCTCCACCGGATCAAATAAATCTACTTCCGCAATAGGTCTTGCATCCGATCCAATTCCTCCAATGATCCAAATTCCTCTTGTCCTATTTGGAAAATCGCTGATCAAGGTTTTAAAAAATATAGGAACACTTCGGGCCACATCTACTTTTCCACAAGAGACAATTGCAATATAACTTGTAAACGATTCCAAGTTTGATAAAGTCATCGAATGAAATTTTGCTTTTGTTAAACTCGTTAATGAGTGTTCAATACCAATTTTTCCATAAAGGATTGATCCCTCTGAATCCGAAGAGCATTCCCAGGATATTGTCGCAGTTGTTGGACCTAACTGCGAAACAGCTGCCAATTTTATCTTTCTGTTACTCTCTTCATAAACTTCTGAAAGTCCAGAATATTGACACCCAAATAGATGTATGCCCGTATACAAAAATATTATAATGTATCTATGTATTTTCAAAATGGCACTCCGAGCGAAAATCTTAATCCTGCTCTACAAAGTGATAGTTCTGTGGCTATAGTGCACTGTGACCTCAAGCCCAAGCGAATGAGGCTACCGTTACTAGTTTCCCATCCCCATCCTAATTCTGATAATATCTCTGGGTCACTTCCAGAAATCGATTTTTCGTCACTTCGCCATTGAACAGTCGTCAATCCTCCTCCTAATAAAAAATAAGGTGCTGAAACACCGAAACTTTTACCTAAATAGACTGATTGGTTCCACAGCGATAAATTTCCTAGTGCGGACGGGGAGATTGAATATTCAGAGAGGACTCCCCAATACCAGGATGGATTAGTTAAAATGGTTCTTTCCAGGTAAAGTCCACCGCCTCCCAGTAATGGCATAGTATGCGCCCATGGACCAAGGGTAGCGAGAAGCAGGCCGGATGCGCCTATTCTAAGCTTGTTGTCACCAACGATTCCAGATAAGTATCGATCAGATATATCTGGTTGAACGTTAGGTTTGGACACGTCCTCAAGATTAAGAATTCGTGATTTGTCGACAACGGCAAATCCAAGTTCAGTTTTTAAAGTTACCTTATCGGGTTTATCTTCTACTAAAATTCCGCGAATGGTGCTACCGTCAGTTAGCTGGAAATCGGAGTATTTATAAGAGATTTCGCTACCTTTTTTTGAATAATCGATACGTTGAATGACTGATTTGGGAATATTGTATTCTCTACCTTTCCATCGAACAGTTACTAGTTCTCCCTTTTCGAGTATATCATTAATTATATATGATTCCCCATTCTTTAAAAGGAGTTCTGCCGAGTTGAGTTTTTGAACAGGCTGAATAAGTAAGATGAAGAGAAATAGCAAAGCTTTCAATTGTGGCTCAAAATTCCTTTGTTTAAGGTTAAACGATAGGCGCTAAGTGTCGTTGATACACATTTTAAAATACCACCTAGCTAGCAAATTAAAAAAAAACGACTCCAAAAAAAACAACGAAAGAAAGCGTAGTATTTCCCGCTAGTTGTAATATGATTGACATTCCATTGTTCAGGAAAACTTTAGTTAGTTTTCAGTAATTTCAGTTTTCATTTTTTTTTATTTTTTGCGCTAGTAGGATGTTATCAGAATATGAGCAAATTCAAATTTGTTAAAAGATACTATTTCTTCAAAGGAATTACCGCTTCGTTTTCTAAAAAAACGAAGCGGATGATAAATATTATAACTAAGATAAGCTCGCTTTTGTTAATTACTATAAGCTCTTTAAACTTCTTCACTTTTTTTTCAATTGGGGGTGAATCCTCCTTACCTTTTCCTCTACCACAAATCAATATTAGTGATAGCGGGAAGGCAACTACATCCATTGCGATCCCGCTTCCTCCTTCAGCTGGTGGAGAAGTCCCTGAGATCTCAATAAATTACAACTCCGTCCTTAGTAACGGAATAATGGGAATCGGATGGGAATTAAATGGTGTCGAATTTATCGCACGTGACCCATCATATGGAATTCAATTAAATTCTTCAGATCATTACATATCTACAACTACTGGTTCATTAGTAATAAATGGTAACACCTCCCCATATTATCATTCTAAGGTTGAAACTTTTAATCGCTTTCTACCAGTTTATGATTCCACATGTGACAATGGTCCTTGCAGTTGGGTTCAAATTGCCAGAGATGGAAGTAGGTTTTATTACGGAGAAGCTAGTGGAACACTTGCCTATCATTCTCAAATCAAAGCAGCAGGATCAAATACAGTTAAGATCTGGGCACTGAATAAAGTCAGGGATCGTCATGGTAATGGATACGATATCGTTTATTTACCGAGAAGCCAGAGCTCAAGCTATTATCCAATGCCTTCCCAAATAGTATATAATCAAGGTCAAACGGTGGTAGAATTTGAATATGAGAATAGACAGGATAAAACATCAAATTTTTTATTCGGTGGAGCACATTTATTAGATCTGAGATTAAGAGGTATCGATATAAAATTTCAGAATACATCCATAGATTCCTGGACTTTCGAGTATGGCTATGATCTAGGAAATCGTTCATTTCTTAAAACCATCAATCGAAAAAATTTTGATCCGCTATCGCTTAACTATACGAGTGGTGATTTGAGTTTTAACTCTGGAATTTCATCCACATCGAAACACTTTGGAGGAGCTGATTTCAATGCGTTTTATAAAAACTCAGATAATCGAACTTGCGAAAACGCTTTTAATTCCTGCGCTATTACGGCAGTTTTTGGAAATCCATTTACGGCGTTTTTTTGTCTATTAGCGATAGCAGAAAATTCAAGTAATTGCAATAGAGGATTTGAAAAAAATATAACATACTTTGTCGATGTTAGCGGTGATTCTATCCCAGATTTTGTTCGTATAACACCAGCAGGCTATACAACGGCATTTTCCAATGTACAGGCAAAAGCCTTAGCAAAAATAACGGTTTCAATCTCCGAAAATGACATCGCAACTACTAAACCTGGCGATGGTTCTTTCTCAACAGACTCCTTCATTTTTACTGACGTGACTAAAGTTTTACCGCTAGATATAAACGGAGATTTTAGAACTGATTTTATTATTTTGGAAGATTATAATGCGACCGTAAAGATTGCACTGTCTCAGGGTACAAGCTTTCAAATGATTACCACAGGTATAACAGCTAAGATTCCAAAGAATGACGAATCCAAGAGATGGTTATATTTAAGACCTGATCAGAAGATCTATCATTTTACGGCTGACATGAATGGGGATGGGCGTGGAGATTTTATTCAGTATGAAAATGGCAATTTGAATATTTATTATTCTACTGGATCTGGTTTTGGCACGCCTTTTTCGATCTCGGCGGGGGAGATTGGAAATTATGGAAGTTCAAGTCAAACATTGGTGGACCTTGACGGCAATGATATCCCAGACCTAATTAGATTCTCGAATATCGACAATCCCTCAACGAGGACTTTGATCTACACACTTTTCGATGAGAATAGAAATATAAAGTTAAACAGCTCGAAATTGGTTTACAGTAATGGCGATAATGGGAATGCATTCTTTTCAGATATAAATGGTGACCATTTCACAGATTTTATCGCAGTACTCCCTGGCGGCACACTAAATGTTTTTTTGTTTGATGGGAAGAATTTTCGAGACCCCTACAGTATTGGTATGAATGGAGTTCACTATATGGAGGGTACGGAGCAATACATGGATCGTCGAGTTTCAGATCCTTATCTAATGGATATCAGACGAGACGGCGGCCCCCTGGACAAGATAGTAGAAACGAACCTTAGTATGGGAGCAGAAGAGATTACAATTTTTCTACACAATAACTCGGATCAATTTAATGAGGAGATAGTTGTCATTGCAAACTATCCTGAGGGCGTTTACAACATTGATTCTCCATCTGTATATTATGATATAGATAAAGACGGAACAGCCGATACAATTTTTACACGCCTGAAAAATGGTAACGAAATTGAGTTACATATTATTTATTCTAGCGATGACTTTCATTTCGTTAATAAGATTGACTCTGGAAAATTATACGCATCCTCTGCGAATATAGATTTACCGAAATACCCAGAAATGACAAATTCTCTATATGAAAGTTGGAGGCTGGCCAAAACATTTGCCGACATGGATGGCGATGGGAAGCACGATTTTATCTGGTTTGATGGGACAAGTATACGAATTTCCTTTGCTAATTCCGATGGAAATGTAATCAGATTCAATTCGAATGGAGATTCTTCTATAGGTGCGTCTTCATTTTATTCAGCAATTGATTTGAATCGGGATGGAAGGGCAGATCTTATTGGAATAGATTCGAGTAAGAACCAACTGAATCAGAACATAAATCATATCAGTGTTAATAGCGATACAGTCACTTCCATGACGGGAACATTACGGTTTCATGTTAAAAAATTCAACGAACCAATTGGTCTACTAAGTCAAGTATCGAATGGATCAGGAGAAAAGAGCACTACTATTCAATACGCAACTTCATTTGATCTTCCAGGCGCCGTAACCTTTACCACGGGTTACCCATCAAAATCATTTATCTATCCTGATAACCTTGTAAAATTAGTCAGCTCTAACTACGGAGGGACTGAAACCTCAAAGACATCCATTGATTACTCTAATCATAAATTTAGACTTGGAAATAGGGAAGAAAGGAGGGATCAAGGATTCGAAAAAATAACTTCAACCACTACCATAAATGGAATTCAAATGGCATCAAGTGAAAGATATGCGATTCAGGATGGAAGTTTTTATACAGACGGTATCATATTCAGGAAGACCGATTATCTTAAAGGATTAAAAATTTCCACTAGTATAGTAAATTATATCACAACGACTTCTTCATATGGGACTCAATATTCTCAACCTGTTCAAGAAAGAATTGAGACATTTCATGCTGGTACAAAGCTTCTTGAAAAGAATACTGCATTCGAATACGATACATTTGGCAACACTAGCAAGATAACACAGTCTATAGGAAATTATAATACTGTTCTATCCTTTCAATATTTAAATGACGCCTCAAGTTGGATATTGGGACTTCCATATCATGAATCTCAACTCAAAAATGGCGTTATGATAAAAGATAGATATTATACATATTCTACTTTTAATATTTCTTCGATTCAAGATTTTCCAGGAAAATCTGAATATACAGTTCAAAGTTTTGAATATGATTCATTTGGAAATCCAATCGTTACAAAAGATACGAATAATACCCCTGTTCACTATCAATTCGATCCCATACTTCATAAGTTTCCTGTTAAGATAACCAATGCAATGGGTCATTCCATTTTAAGAGAATATGATTACACAAACGGACGAGAAATCAAATTAGTAAATGAGAATGGCGGAATAACTCTTAAAGAGTACGATCAATACGGGAGACCGACTAAGATTACATATCCAAATGAATCATCTTGGAGCGAAAAATATAATTATTTTAATACGGGAAAATCAGGAGAATTTATAGAGAAAATAGTCAATGATCCGGCCAATGGTAACATAGTTACAAGGGAATATCTAGATGTATTAGGTCGATTGAAACGAAAGGAAACTGACTTAGATGAGAGCAAAAAATTAGTAAGTCTTTCTGAATATAATCCGGATGGTTCACTTAAAAGAAGATCCAATTCGTATATTGAAGGATTTGATTCTATTTATTATACTAATTTTATTTACAATGAATCGAATGGTCTTCTCGAAAAGGTAATTCATCCTGATGGAAAAGTAGAATCTCTATCGGATACTGGCTTCTACAAAACGGTTGTTGTAAAGTATGGAGATGTCGAAATTCACCGTGAGTCGATTCAAATCAATGAATTAAATCAAACTTTGAGTAAGGAAATTCAAGGCCAAATAGCATATCAGTATGAATACGATCAAACTGGTCGTTTAGTGAAAATTATCGATTCTGCGAATCAAGAAACCAATTTTTATTATGATTTACTTGGACGGAAAACTAAACAGGAAGATAAGAATTCTGGAACTATTACCTATAAATATGACAGTAATGGCAATTTAGAAAAAACTACGGATGCGAGAGGAGTATCGATTTCTTATACTTATGATGTTTTAGGTCGAATCCTAACTTCAACTGGTAGTTCAGGAAACTTTTCCGCACAATATGAATATGATTCTGCTCCTAACGGGAAAGGATTATTGTATAAGGTAGTGGATAATAGTGGGAGTAGCATTATTGAGTATGATATTAATGGAAACATTACGAAAACAATAAAAAAAATAGATGATCTCATTTTTATACAAAAAGCAAATTATGATTCTCTAAATCGCATAACTGAACTTACATATCCAGATGGAACTATTGTGCATAATGTTTTTTCCAAAAGTGGATATTTAAATGGAATGACGATGGATGTGCCTGATAGATCAAGTTATGGATATCCTATTGTTGAATATAAGGGACCAATTCTTAAAGATTCAAAAGTTCAGATTATAAAGAAAACGGGAAACGGTGTAGAGACTTCTATAGCTATAGATCCAATTCGCAGAAGGACGACAGAATATACGACTGTACTGCCTGATACGACGATTCAAGAAAGCACATCATATGAATATGATCTTTCTGGAAATATAACTACAATTACCGATAGGAAAAACCCAAGTCGGACACAAACCTTTAAGTATGATTCACAGAGAAGAGTGATAGAAGCTACAGGAAAATATGGAACAGAGGCCTATGAGTATTCTCAGAATGGAAATCTAACAAAAAAAGGTCAATTTACATATCAATACAATAATCCAAATCATACGCAGGCTGTTTCTTCGATTCACTCTCAGAGCACAGGAACCTTAACTTATGCATATGATGCCGCTGGAAATATGATTCAGAGAAATGATGATGTTATAACCTATAATGACATTGGCAAATTGCAGAAGTACCAATCCTTCGAGGGTGGTTCGATTACGCATGATTATGATTTTAATGGAGAAAGAGTAAGGAGAACGCAAGAAATAGATGGCTCCATCTTATATAGTCTTGGTGGTCATTATGAAGTTTTAAGAAAACCTGGTGTCAGTGATCAACATACTCTTTACATTAAAGGCAACAGTGATGAAATCATCGCACAATTTTCGAGGTCGGATGCAACACTATTAAGCATAGCAGGATCTGAATCGGAGTCAATTCTCAGTCAGACCTCTTTGCTTGGAACGCTTTACAAAGCCTCTAATCTGGTATGTAGCTTAAACGGTAAAGTGCTTAGATTATCAATTTTTATTGTTAGCTATATAAGACCTATAACCATTGTTTTATTTCTTCTAATCGCCATCACTTTGATAAAAACGCAACCAAACCAGGTCCATGCGAAGTGGGTTTCCGCGGCTGTGCCCGTACTGCTTTTATCATTTTCAACTTTTTCAAGCTGTTCTGGCCTGATCCCAGGGGGTGAGAGCGGAGATCCTCCTTGGTTATTGTTTCCGAGCGGAGTTTCAGATTCGACTTCCTCTCTAAATTCAACGACTACTACGGGGGCTAGTGGAAACGGAAATCCAGTGGATGGTATGCAATTTTATCATCACGATCATCTAGGAAGCACAACCATGCTAACGGATGGATATGGAAAGCCCTTATCGGGAGGTGACATGCCAGGGGTAAGCCAAGTTTCTTACAAACCTTATGGAGAAATTTTACGATCTGATTCAAAAGGACCGGATGTTTTCAGATTTAAATACTCTGGTCAGGAGGAGGAGGCAGCGTCTGGACTTATCAATTATAAATCGCGATTTTACGATCCCCAACTTGGGCGTTTTCTACAGCCTGATTCCGTAGCCTCTGGAAATGAAGCATTTGGAATGAATCGATATATGTATGTTAATGGAAATCCACCTAACTATGTTGATCCGTCGGGAAAAAATGCTCATATACATATGTTCAATCAAATTGTCCGTAGGCTCGTCGGTGCAGACAACAAAGATATGATTCGACATATTAAAAAGGACATCATCAAAGCATTTACTGAATCTGACGATCCAGCTGTATCGCTATTTGCCCAGACGCGCGTAAAAGCTTATAATAAACAAAAATTGAGAGCCGCGCAGAGAGAACAAGCCATCGCAACGGGGGTTGCGGTAGTGATTACGATCGTTTCCATCGTCATGACTGCTGGGCTATCCTCACCTTATTATGCAGCAATGCAAGGTACGTATGCAACTCATGCGCTCAAGATATGGGCGACAATTGGTTTAACTGCAGGTGGATATGTGATTGGATCAACATATGGTTATGTCATGGGAGGATATCTAGGAGCACAAGAAAGCGGCGGATGGGATGAACGGAATGCTTTGCAAGGTGCTTATGTTGGCGGATTAGTGGGAGCAGCTATCGGCGCTGGGATTGGTATGTATCAGTATGAAAAATTCCTGGTTGACAAAGGAAATTTGTTAATAACGGAAGATGCTACAAAAGCTCTGGGAGAAACGTATTTAAATCAGTCTAAATTTTTATTTGGATTGAAGGATGGCTCCAGGTGGTTATTCAGTAAGGATGTCAGTATTGGCTTTATCAAAGCAAGTCTATTTGCATTTTCACATGTAAAGACTGTGGCTACTTCAAAAAACAATCCATACGCTGGTACGGATCTCGCGATTAATTTTTTTATAAATTTGATGACCCCAATCCCAAATATTTCCTATTCCACCTATCACGAAATCAATGAAAAGACAAATAGCTTTGATTATTTAACTTATTGAAGCGAGAGAAAAACTAATTATGAACTATAATCTAATCAGTGGCATGCACTATTCCATTCGTAACTATTGCATCATTTTGTTATCCTTAGGAATGTTGTGTTGTATCGGAAATTTGAATGAAAATACAATCAATTTAAGCTACCGAAAACATATCTCACTCGAACAAGTTAAAAATTCTTTTTTTATGATCCACATAATAGATCCTGAATTTGAACGCAAGAAAGAAGAAAGAGCGGTTAGCGCCTCTGGTTTTTTATATTTATCTGAATATGATGAAGAAATAAGCGAGAATGCAAAAGTTCGATTAATGCCTATCCCATTTCGAAGACAGGAAACGATTTTTCAAGGTTGGCAAATAAACGATACACCCCTTGAATTTAAACGTCAAATCTTTGTTCCTGGTTGTAACCATATTTTCCCTTTTCCTGTCGGGGAGAGGATTCTCGATTTAAAATTAAGAGAAAAACCTCCTAAGGGATATCAGGGGGTTATTTACCCTTTTCAAAGAATGATTCCTATTCATCTCAAAGAAAACGAGACGGCAATCCTAGACGTGAACTTAGTGACTCACGCTAATGAAATGAAAGTGATCAAAACTCCAGAAAGAATTATGGATCAAATATGCAAATGATGAAAAGTATTCCTCTCATACTAGTTTTTATTCTTACTATTTTCTTATTCTTTAGTTGTGAATCGATAACATATTTTAGAGATTATGAATATTATCATCCTCTACTCAATTCTAATGTTTGTCAGTTCAGATGGCAATTTAAGAATCAAACATTAGGTAAGATCAAAGAGTATAATTTTTATTCTAGATTACCAAATGACAAGATCTATAGTGTTTACAAGGTGATGGATTTGGATAAAGAAGGAACGGTAACTCACAACAAATATTTTTAC
>VYLP01000158.1_pt1 | contig 32018 bp, 36 predicted proteins | sample 5114311 | NCBI WGS metagenome assembly VYLP01 (sample SAMN12291775, study PRJNA351875) | freshwater metagenome | isolation source: freshwater lake | place: USA: Michigan, Lansing Lake | collected 2013-08-14 | reverse complement strand
TCGCCTTGGCCGCAGCGGGGTCGTTCAGCAGCGGCGCGATGACGTTGGGCAGGTCCCCCGGCGAGGCGACGACTGCTAGGCCTCCTGCCGCCGTCAGGGCCTCGGTGACCTCGCGCCAGTTGGCGGCGTCGGGGCCAGCCACAGCCGCCTTGCCCAGTCGCGCCGGCTCCAGCGGATTGTGCCCGCCCCAGGGCTCACGCCCCAGGACCGATCCGAACGAACCGCCCATCACCACCACATCGGCCAGCCTCAGGAACAGGCCGAGTTCGCCCAGGGTGTCGGCGACATAGATGTCGGTCTCGGCGTTCGGCGTGGTGCCACGCGAGCGAAGCGCGAAGCGGTAACCGTCCCGCGTCAGGGCCGTGGCGATCTCGGCCCCGCGCTCAGGATGGCGGGGCACCAGGATCAGGCACAGCCGCTCGGTCAGGCGGTCCAGGGCGCGCACGATGGCGATCTCCTCGCCGTCGTGGGTCGAGGCGGCGACAACCACGGGCCGGTCGCCGATGGCGGCCGAGAGCGCGGTAAATGCCGCCGCGTCGTGGGGCAGGGGACCACCCGCGAGCTTGAGATTGACGAGGCCATCGACCCGGCCGCCAAGCGACCGGATACGGTCGGCCGAGACGCTGTCCTGCGGCAGGATGCGGTCAAAGCCTCCGACAATGGTCCGTGCCGCGCCGGGAAACCGCGCCCAGCCCTCGGCGGTCTTCTCGGTGATGCGCGCGCTGACCAGCGCCAGGGGCACGCCGCGCCTCCTTGCCGCCTGGATCAGGTTCGGCCACAGCTCGCTCTCGACAAAGACGCCCAGCGTCGGCTGCCAGTGGTCCAGAAAGGCCGCGACGGCCCCGGGTGCGTCGATCGGGGCGAACTGGTGGATGACGCCGGCAGGAAGGCGCTGGGCCAGCAGCTCGGCCGAAGTGACCGTGCCCGAGGTCACCAGTACCGTCAGGTCCGGCCGCCCCTTGGCGAACTGTTCGACGACCGGCAGCAGGGACAGGGTCTCACCGACGCTGACGCCATGCAGCCAGACCAGATGTCCGGCGGGTCGCGCCAAGCTGGCGATGCCCAGACGCTCATCGACGCGGCGCGGGTCCTCCTTGCCCTGCTTGGCCCGGGTGTCGAGCAGCCGGGGAGCCAGCGGCTCAAGCATCCCGGTGAGCAGACGATAGGCGGCGAGCGCCAGGCTCATATCCGCGCCAATCCAGTGATCGCGTCCGCGCGCGCCTCCACCGCCGTCAGGCGTTCGGCCCAGGCCGTCGTGACCTCGGTGATCTCTGCCCCTTCAGGATAGCGGGCCAGATCATAGACGATGGCACCTCGCGAAAAGGGCAGGGGCAGAACAGCCCGGTCCCAGCTATTCAGCCGGATCGCCGGGTTGCAGCTGACGCCGATGAAGACAACGGGCGCGCCCGACATCTTGGCCATCAGCGGCATCCCCTCCGCCATGACCCGGGACGGGCCACGCGGGCCGTCCGGCGTGATCGCCAGGCCCCCGACCTTCAACTGGCGCAGCCCGTCGCGGAGCGCCCTGGATCCCCCCTTGGCGGCATCCCCCTTGTCCTTGTTGGCAGAGGACCCCCGGATCGCCGGAAAGCCCTGCTGGGCGAGGGCGTGGGCAAGGAATTGACCATCAGAACTCAAGGAAACCAATGCCTTGGTGGGTTGTGCTCGCGTCAGGTCCCAACTCGCGGGGCTGAGGGCGATGCGGGAGTGCCAGAAGGCGCAAATGACGCCCCCCTGCGCGGCCCAGACCCCTTCGGCATGCTCGCGTCCCTCGTTTGTCCAGCGGGTGGTGGCGAAACAGAAGCGCATCCACGCCGTCAGGATGGATGACAAAACCCGCTGGATCAGGGGATTGCGCAACGGTCTCATGTCACGCCACCGACGCCACAGTGGGCGTTCCGTCCAGGGACTGGGCTCTCGCCAGTCGGCTGTAAAGCCCGCCCTGCTTGACCAGGGTATTGTGATGACCGGCCTCGACGATCCGGCCGGCCTCCAGAACCAGGATACGGTCGGCATGCCGCACGGTCGACAACCTGTGAGCAATCATCAACGTTGATCGACCAGCCATCAGGCGTTCCAGGGCGGCCTGGACAAGCGCCTCGCTCTCGGTGTCGAGCGCGGACGTGGCCTCATCGAGCAGCAGGATCGGCGCGTCCTTCAGAAACGCCCGTGCGATGGCGATCCTCTGGCGTTGCCCCCCCGACAGGCGCAGGCCCGCTTCGCCCGCGCGGGTGGAATAGCCCTCAGCCAGGCCGGTGATGAAATCGTGCGCCGCCGCCGCCCTGGCCGCCGCCTCGATCTGCTCGCGGGTCGCCCCTGGACGCCCATAGGCGATGTTGGCTTCGATGGTGTCGTCGAACAGGAACGGCTCCTGGGTGACCAGGGCGATGCGGTCGCGCAGGTCCGTCAATGACAGGTCGCGCAGGTCGGTGCCGTTCAGTGTCACGGCCCCGGCCGTCACGTCGTAGAAACGCGGCAGCAGGCTCAGAAGGGTGGACTTGCCGCCGCCGGAAGGGCCCACCAGAGCCACCGTCTCGCCCGGCGCGACCGAGAACGACACGTCCGAGAGCGTCGGGCTGGCTGCGCCATAGCCGAAGGACACGTCCTCGAAGGCGATGGTCACCGGGCCGGCGGGCAGGGGACGGGGCGTGGCGGCCTCGCGGATCTCGGGTGCGATGTCCAACGCCGAGAACAGCCGCCGCGCCGCTGTCAGGCCTTCCGTCATCACCGTCTGCAGGTTGGTGACCTGGCGCAGGGACTGACCGGCCGACATCAGCAGGCCGACATAGGCGGCGAAGGCCCCGATGGTCAGTTGATCGTTGCGCGCCTGCCAGCCCGCATAGGCCATAATGGCCGCGACGATCAGCATGGCCACCAGGTTCGACGACGGCCCGGCGAAAGCGCGCGAGTCCGCAGACTTGATGACGTGCTTCTGGCGACGCGCCACGACCTCGCCGACGCGGCCTTCCTCAGCGGCCTCGCGGTTCTCGATCTTGATCAGGCGGACGCCGTCCAGGTTCTCCATCAGGGCGGTCGACAGGTTCTCGGTCTCGACCATGGCCCCGGTCGTGGCCTTGCGCATCCGCTTGCCGAACCGGCGGATGACCCAGGCGATGACGGGCGCGCCCAGGAAGACCACCAGCGTCATGCGCCAGTCCAGCCACAGCATGTAGCCAAGCACGGCCGCCAGGGTCAGGGCGTGCTGGGTATAGTTGACCACCCCGTTCGTGAAGGCTTCGCGCACCAGATTGGCGTCGAACAGGACGCTGGAGACGAAGGCGCCGGAATGCTGGCTCCGCAGGCGGGCGAGGTCGGCCCGGATCATGGCGCCGAACAGCCGAACCTGGATGTCCCCGACCACCCCGTGACCGATGCGGTTGACCAGCGCGGCCTGACCCAGGGCGGCCACCGTCGAGACCAGACCAACGGCCACGATGACGGCCGGAACGCCCCAGAGTGCATCCTCGGGACGGATCGAGATCTGGCCCCACAGCACGCGGACCGGCTGGCCCAGGAACATGCCGTCGATGGCGGGTTGGAGCAGCTGAAGCACCGTCGCCGTGCTGATGCCCGCAACGGCCGCGCAGACCAGCGACAGGATCAGCGCTCCGCGGCGCCGCGAAAGATAGTCCCGCCAGACGCGCGCCAGCAGGCCGCGCGACGGCGCAGGCGTGGCGTCCGGGTTCGGATCAGGCGAACTCATGCGCCGGAGGTCGGACGGGACGGAGGCCAAGTCAACTGGCGATCAGTCGTGCAAGCGACACGGGACGATTTCCGGCGGATCGGCGCGGGTCCCGGTGAACTTCAGAACATCCATGCACCTGATATGGGCATGCTTTGGTCCATCGACGAGGGGCCGCGCGTTCGGCGACCCGCTCGTGTCGTCCCTGTCCCGCAAGTCGCGCCTGTCTCCTGTCGGCGTGTCTCGCTTGTCTCGGCCGAATTGTCTCGCCTGACGCAGCTGGCGCGGACGGGGTGCGAAGCCTATCTGAGCCCGGATGTCGAGCCGCTTCAACATGACGACGGAGGCCGGCCGCAGGGCCGCCGAGCGCGACTATTTCTGGAACGATCACGCCTTTCTGCGGCTGGCCTTCCAGAACGCCCACTGGCTGGGCCCGGATCTGGTGCGGACCAATCAACCGTCGCCGCGACAGCTGGAGGGCTGGGCAAGGCAGGGGATCAAGACCGTCATCAACCTGCGAGGCCAGAGGGACGAGGGCTACTACTGGCTTGAAAAGGCGGCGTGTGAGCGGCTGGGCCTGACCCTGATCGACGCCCCGCTAGACAGCCGCGACCCGCCCGGCAAGGACCGTGTGCGCCGCGCCCGCGACCTGTTCGCCACGATCCAGTATCCGGCCCTGATCCACTGCAAGTCGGGCGCAGACCGGGCCGGACTGATGGCGGTCTTCTACCGTCACTTCCACCTGGGAGAGCCGATCTCCCAGGCCATGCGGGAGCTGTCGAAGAAGTATCTCCACAGCCGCGAGGGCCTCACCGGCGTGCTGGACCACTTCCTCGAAACCTACGTTCGCGAGGTCGAGCCCACCGGCGTTGGCTTCATGGAGTGGGTGGAGAGCGACGCCTACGACCCGCAGGCCATGCGCCGGGAATTCCGGGCGAACTGGTGGGGGACCCTGCTGACCGAGAAGCTGCTCCGGCGCGAATAGGGCTCAGCCCCACGGGCCTTGGCGTGGCTGGGTCGGTTCCTTCTTTACTTCGATGCCTGCGTCGCGGCGCGCTTGCTGTCCTTCTTTGGTCCAGCGAACCCATTTCGCGTGGTCCCGCTCACGTCGCAATACCACGATCCAGAACACAAGGGCGCATAGCAGTAAGGCAAGGGACGTCAGTTGGGCTCCGTCCAGTGTTGTTCCAAACAGGGTCATGCCTGACGCTCCGGTTCACGCGCAGGCTCGCTCAGGCTCTGCGGCAGGGGGGCGTGCGCGAACGGATCGGAAACCTCGGGCTGGGTCCTCGCAGGCTCGCCCCAGGCGGTGTCCTGCTCCTTGCGCTGTTCATCCGGGCGCGACGGCGGGCGGCGCGTGGCGATGGCGACGATGGCGACGCCCAGCGCCAGAAGGCCCAGCACGATCAGGGTCGGGGTCATGAGATCGCTCCAGTGCGTCTCGCGAACCTAGACCGAAACAGCGCCAGCGTCCCCGCGACGGTTTCAGCCGCGACCATTGGCCCCGCAGGCCCCTCAGGCATCCCCCCGCGGATCGATCAGCCGATGCGCATGCAGGATGAAATACCGCATGTGCGCGTTATCGACCGTCGCCTGCGCCCTTGCCTTCCATGCCGCCTTGGCTTCCGCGTAGTTGCCGAACGCGCCCACGAACTCGACCTGCGACAGGTCACGGAACACCGGCTGGTCCAGATGACGCAGTTCCCCCCCGATCACGAGGTGCAGCAGTTGCGGGTCAGCGGTGTTTGGAGCGTCGGTCATGGAGGGCATCCGGGGGAGGGGGCTTACTGGCGCAGCGGGATAGGCGCAGTGCGTCGGATGATCAACGGGTGGAGCGCCGGTGCTGAGCAGACAAGGCTGGCCTGACGGGGATCGGGCTGGTTGAAGCGCCAGGGGCGGCCGTGGTGATCGGATACCTTCGCACCGGCTTCGGCCGCGATCAGGGCACCCGCAGCCACGTCCCAATCCCATTTGGGCGTCAATGCAATGGCGGCGTCGAAGGCCCCTGAAGCGACGAGGGCCATGCGATAGGCGAGCGCGTTGCGCTTTTCGTAGCGCATCGGGGGCCAGGGTTCGGGCCAGTGCGGACCCTCCATGAGCCGGGCGTCTGCGAGCACGGCGGCGTCATCCAGCGTAGTTTCATCCGAGGCTGTGATCGGTCGACCGTTCAGGCGGGCACCGCCGTCGACCGTGGCCTCATAGGTTTCCCCAGTCGACGGTACGTGGATGACGGCTGCGACCGGCCGCCCGTCCTCGACGACCGCGATGGGCACACACCACCAGGGTCTATGCTTCATGAACGCGACGGTGCCGTCGATGGGGTCGACCACAAAGATGCGGTTCCGGTTCAGGCGATCGCCACTGTCCGCTGTCTCCTCCGAGAGCCATCCGTGGTCCGGCCGCGCAGCAAGAAGGCGATCCTTCAACATGTCGTCCACGGCCAGGTCTGCGTTGGTGACCGGCGAGCCTACGGACTTGGCAGTGATCTTCAGGCCTTTGGCTCGCTCAGCCTCGGCGAGTGCGCCTGCGGCGAGGGCCGCGTCCCGGATGAGGGCCAGATCGGCGTCGAGATCTGTCATTTGCCCGCGATAGCGACGCCGTCGATCAGCAAGGATGGACTGTTGGCCGAACTCCGGAACTCGAGGTCTGAACCCGGGGCCATGCGCAGCATGAACTCCGCCAGTTTTCCGGCAACGGTGATCTCGCTCACCGGATAGGCGATTTCACCGTTCTCGAACCAGAAGCCGTGGACGCCCGCCGACCAGTCCCCGGTGTTCGGGTTCAGCGAAGGCCCGAACATGCCCGTCACGACCAGGCCGCTTCCGGCGTCGGCCATTAGGCCGGCCTGGTCCTTCTCGCCGGGGGTCAGGTGCAGGTTGTGGGTCGAAACACCCGGCGGTCCGGCAGACCCGCGCGACGCATGGCCGGTGGTCCTCAGACCCAGCTGGGCGGCCGAGGCGCGGTTCAGGATCCAGGTCTTGAGGATGCCGTCTTCCACGATGGCGAGTTCGCTGACCTCGCATCCCTCGTCGTCGAAGGGCGTGGAGCCGAGTCCCCGCACGCGGAACGGATCATCGATGACGCTGACGCCCTTGGCCAGGACCTGCTGTCCCATGCGGCCCATCAGAAAGGAGGTGCCGCGCGCCACGGACGGTCCGGCGATGGCTCCAATCAGGGGCGACAGCACCTGGGTCGCGATGCGGCGATCAAAGATGACCGGCGCGGTGGTCGAGGCGATTTTTCTTGGCCCCAGTCGGGCGGCCGCCTTGCGTCCTGCCTCGACGCCGATGGCTTCGGGCGAGGGCAGGTCTGCCAGGTGTCGCGTCGTGCGCCCCTCGCCGCCGCGCTCCATCGCGCCGTCGCGTTCGGCGATGACGCTGGCGCTGAGGGAAAACCCCGTGGCCTGGTACCGGCCATCAAAGCCTTCCGACGTCACCAGGCGCCAGCGTGACGACGAATAGCCCGCGCCCGCACCTTCGGATCGAGCGATCTCGGGCGTGGCCAGGGCTATGGCCTCGGCTTCGCGCGACACGGCTTCAAGCTCGGCGGCGGACTGCTCGCTGGCGTCGAACAGGTCCAGCTCGCGAAACGGACCCTTCGCCAGCTGATCACGCGGGGTGATGTCGTTGTAGGGGTCCTCGGGGGCCAGCCGGGCCATCGCCACAGCGCGTTCGACCAGCCGGGTTCGCGTCGCTTCCGACAGGTCCGAGGCCGACACGGTCGCCTGCCGCCGCCCGACGAAAACCCTCAGACCAAGATCCCGGCTTTCCTCGCGCTCGACGTCTTCCAGCGCGCCGTTGCGCACCCCTACGGACAGCGAGGCCCGTTCGGACGAGACAGTTTCGGCGGCGTCGGCTCCAGCCTTCAGGGCGTCTCGCACCAGATCGTGCAGAAGGTCGGCGGGCGCGGGACTGACAGGCATGGTCCGCATATGGCGGACGCGCGCTTCCGCCGCAATCGCGGGGCGGCGTGACACGGGTGACAGCGCCGCCCGCCCGCTCTACCACCCCCTCATGGCATACAAAGACCTGCGCGAGTTCATCACGGTGCTGGAGGCGGCGGGCGAGTTGGTGCGCGTCACCGAGCCGGTCTCGACCGTGCTGGAAATGACCGAGATCCAGACCCGCCTTCTCAGGAACGGCGGGCCTGCGGTCCTGTTCGAAAAGCCGGTCATGCCGGACGGATCGATCAGTCCGATCCCGGCGCTGGCCAATCTGTTCGGGACGGTCAAGCGCGTGGCCATGGGCGTCACGCTGGAGAAGAAGCAGCGCACGACGGCGGCGGAACTGCGCGAGGTCGGCGAACTGCTGGCCTTCCTGAAGAACCCGACCCCGCCGCGCGGCTTCGGCGAGGCCATGGAGCTCCTGCCGCTCGCCCAGACCGTCATGGCCATGCGGCCCAGGGTCGTGAAATCTGCCCCAGTGCAGGAGGTCGTGCTCAAGGGTGACCAGATCGATCTGACCAGCCTGCCGATCCAGACCTGCTGGCCCGGCGAACCGGCACCCCTGATCACTTGGGGTCTGGTCGTCACCAAGGGGCCGTCGGAGGACCGCGAGGACGACTTCAACCTGGGCATTTATCGCATGCAGGTGCTGGGCAAGGACCGGGCGATCATGCGCTGGCTGGCGCATCGCGGCGGGGCCCAGCATTACGCCCGGCACAAGAAGAAGAAGACCGGGCCGCTGCCCTGCGCCGTCGTGCTGGGGGCAGATCCGGGCACAATCCTGGCGGCTGTGACGCCGGTGCCCGACACCCTCTCGGAGTACCAATTCGCCGGTCTGATGCGCGGCCAGAAGGCCGAACTGGTGCCCTGCACGACCGTGCCGCTCATGGTGCCGGCCCGCGCCGAGATCGTGCTGGAAGGCCACGTCCTTCTGGACGAGCACGCGGCGGAAGGCCCCTACGGCGACCACACCGGCTACTACAACTCCGTCGAGACCTTCCCGGTGTTCCAGGTCAGCGCCATCACCATGCGCCGCGACCCCGTCTATCTGACCACCTTCACCGGCCGTCCGCCGGATGAGCCCAGCGTGCTGGGTGAGGCGCTGAATGAGGTGTTCATCCCGCTGCTGCGGGCCCAGTTCCCGGAGATCACCGACTTCTGGCTGCCGCCCGAGGGGTGCAGCTACCGCATCGCCGTGGTGTCGATGAAGAAGGCCTATCCCGGCCACGCCAAGCGGGTGATGCTGGGCGTCTGGAGCTTCCTGCGCCAGTTCATGTACACCAAGTGGGTCATCGTCGTGGACGATGACATCGACGCCCGCGACTGGAAGGACGTCATGTGGGCCATCTCGACCAAGATGGACCCGGCTCGCGACATCACCGTCATCGAGAACACCCCGATCGACTACCTGGACTTCGCCAGTCCTGACAGCGGCCTGGGCTCCAAGATCGGCCTGGACGCCACCGACAAATGGCCGCCCGAGACGAAACGGGAGTGGGGCGAAGTCATCCGCATGGACGAGACGGTGGTGGAGCGGGTGTCGGAGATGTGGAGTCGGCTGGGCCTGCCCGGCGACAGCACCCCGATCTGGCGCTAGGCAGACGGGCAGTGCGCCGAATTGTGTCGCAAAGAAGATTTTTCGTGACCAATCGGTAATGGTGTCATAGGTTTTCTGGCTTCCTCCCCGGAGTTTGTCATGAAGACCCTGGCTATCGCTGCTCTTTCGCTTGTTCTCGCCGCTCCTGTGGTTTCCATTCCCACGCCGGCGGATGCTCAGGTCATGGTCGGACGCGGTAGCGCGCGGGGCTCGGCACCCCGTCGCCCGGCGCTCTCCGAACGCGAGCAGGAGCGCCTGGCCGAGGCTGAAGACGCCGTGTGGGAACTCGAAGAGCAGATCGCCGACATCGAGGCTGCGGCCGAGCCCACGCCCGAACAGACCGCCCAGCTTCCCGAGTTGCGTGAGCGTCTGGAACGCGAAAACGCGGTGGTCGACCGCCTGACGGCCAAGCGCGACCGTCGCAGCTAACGCTCTCAAGCGAAGACACATTGCTTTGCTCGAGCTAGCTTGACCGTATGAATCACGGTCGGGGGGCCGGTTGAGCGCGTTCGAGTTCGTCTTTACTTTCTACAGCGTCATGCTGGGGCTGGCGGCCGCCAACGTCGGCACGGGCTTCGCCGACATGTGGCGCGACCGACGCGCGATCGAGGTCGGGGTCTGCGCACCGCTGGTGGCGGCGATCGTGCTGGTCGCCACCATGAACCTGTGGCTCCGGTTCTGGCGGAGTTGGGACGGCGTCGAGGTCGGACCCTGGGCCTTGATCACCCTGGTCGCCTTCGCCCTGCCGCTGGTCTTCCTCAGCCGGGCCATGTTTCCGGGCGCGGGGTCGACGACCTCGCTCGAGGATCACTTCTTCCAGCATCGCCGGGTCATGCTGGCGGCGCTCGCCGCCACGCCGGGGTTCTCTCTGGTCTGGTACGCTGCGAACGGCGACCTGACGCCGGAATGGCCGACGATCTGGCTGGTGATCCGCTTCGCCGCGCCGCTGGTCCTCATGGTGTTTGCCGGACGGACGGCCAATCGGCTGGGACTGGCGCTCATCCTCGTCTGGATGCTGGTGGGTCTGTTCCGATGAGCGCGTTCGAATATGTCTTTACGTTCTACAGTCTGGTGCTCGGCTTGGCGGCAGCCAATGTCGTGACCGGCTTTGCCGACATGTGGCGTGAGCGCAGCCGGATAGCGGTGGGCATCTGCGTCCCGCTTGTGGCCCTTTCGTTGCTCGTGGGCATCATGAACGCATGGGTCACGTACTGGCAGAACGGCGCATCGGTCGAGATGGGACCGTCGCGGATGATCGGCTCCGCCTTGATCGCCTTGCCCTATGTGTTCGCCAGCAAGGTCATGTTCCCTGCGCCGGGTGAGGCGGCCTCGCTCGAGGATCACTACTTCGCTCACCGCCGGGTTCTCCTGCTGGCGCTCGCCGCCCCGCCGTTGGTGGGTCGTGTGTTCGCGTGGATGGCCACAGGTCAGTTCGTTCAGCCGGGTCTGGAGGCGCTCTACTTCAATGCCCGGATCGCCATTCCCCTGTTGTTGCTGCTGGCCCCCGGCAAACTCATCAATCGTCTCGGACTTGGAGTGCTGCTCGTCGTCCTGATCACCGGCCTGTTCCGATGAGCACCTTCGAGTTCTCGTTCACCTTCATCGGCCTCGTCGCGGGATTGGCGGTGGTAGAGCTGGTCGCGGGCGTGGGGCGGCTGGTGCACGAGGGGCACCGCATCCGCGTCGGCTGGCTGACGCCCCTGCTGGCCATCTTCATGGTCATCGATGTCGCGACCTTCTGGAACCAGTCGCTGATCCTGAACCAGAACGCCCCGTACAGCATCGCCCTGCTGCTGCTGGGGCTGACGACGAGCGGCCTGCTCTACCTCGCCGCCACCCTGGTCTTCCCGCGCGAGATCGAGGAGGGCCTGGATCTCGACGCCCACTACTGGCGTCACCGTCGCCTGATCTTCAGCCTGGTCGTTGCGGCCAAAATGCTGAATTTCAGTGTCGCTGCCATGCTCATCGGGGCCCAGGCACCGGAGGCCCTGTGGGGCTTCCTGCGGCTGATGGTCATGTTCGGAAGTCTGGCGCTTCTGGCCGCCTTCCTGCCGAGGGGGCGTCTGGCCGCGTTGGCCTTCCTCGGGCTTCTCGCCATGGACGCTCACCTGGTGCTGTCTGACGTCGTCCTCCTCGCCCAAGGCGGAGCCTGGGACCTCGGCAGCGCCTCTCCGGAGGACACCCGATGAGCGCGTTCGAGTTCCTCTTCGGTTTTTTCGGCCTGATCCTCGGCATCGCCGTTGCCAATGTCGGTATCGGCTTCGGCAAGCTGTGGCGTGCGCGCGGCAAGGTCCAGGTCGGCGTTTGCATTCCGCTGCTGGGCGTCTGGCTTCTCAGTCACGCGGTTCTCAACTGGACCGGTGCCTGGTCGAATCTTCAGGGCATTCCGATCAACCCGACCGTCTTCATCATCAGCCTTGCCGTCGCCTTGCCCTATGTTGTCGTCAGCACGGTGATGTTCCCGGACGACGCTGACACCCACACGTCGCTCGACGATTTTTATCTGTCCCACTCGCGCCTTGTCATGGTCGCCATGATGATCCCGACGTCAGCGGGAATGGTTGGCTATCTCAGCGGCGGCCGCGTCTATTCGGGGCTCGCGCTGCTGGAGACCTTCGTCGCCATCTACATGGTTCCCTTGGTTCTGCTGTTCTGGCGCAATCTCTGGGTTCATCGCATCGGTCTCGCCCTGGCCTCGGTTCTGGTCATCTGGTGGGTGTACTGATGAGCGACTTCGAGTTCTTCTTCAGCTTCTACGGCCTGCTGCTGGGCCTGTCGGTGGCGGAGCTGACCGGTGGGTTCGCGCGGTTGCTGCATGAGCGGCATCGCGTCCGCTTCGGCTGGCTGACCCCGCTGCTGGCGTTGTTCGTGGCGATCGATCTGGCGACCTTCTGGAACCAGGCCTGGCGCTTCTTTCGGGACGCGCCGTTCAATCCGGCCCTTCTGCTGATGGGGCTCATGATCGCCGCGACCTTCTATGTGGCCGCCAGCGTGACGTTTCCGCGTGTCACGGCAGAGGGTGTGGAGACGCGGATCGATCTGGATGACCACTTCTGGGCGCATCGGCGGGTGGTGTTCGGCTGCGTTCTGGCGGCAAACGCCATGGTCTGGTTGTTGCTCGGCCTGTTGGCCCTCGCGGACCCGGCATGGGCCGACTTCTGGACGCCTCGGCTGATCTTCGGCGTGATCCTGTTCGCTGTCTGCAACGCCACTGCGGCCTTCGCGCCGTGGCGAAGCGTGGTCATCGGAGCCTTGCTCGTCGTCCTCGCCTACACCCTTTGGAACATGGTTCGTGCCGGGTACCTCTTGTTCTCCTCAGGCGTTTGGTCTCCGGCCGTGTGAGGCTTGCCAGATCGAGGGGATCGGACGACGAAGGGTGATGCGAAACGCCCTGCTGATGGCGGCCATGGCCGCCCTGTTCTCGAGTCCCGCCATGTCCCAGTCCATCTCGAACACCGCCCCTTGGGATCAGGCCTTCCTGCCACCTGCCCTCGAATGGGACGGAGCCAGTCGCAGCCTTCTGGCGGAAGCCTCCAACCCCTGGATCACTGACTTCGAGCGTGACCCGGACCTGAACACCAGCCCCGACTACGCCGCCACCCGCGCCTGGTTCGACCGGCTGGACGCCGCATCCGACCTGATCCGCATCGAACAGTTCGGCGTCTCGCCGGAGGGTCGACCGATCTACGCCGTCATCGCCAGCCGGGACGGCGCAGCACTGGATCCATCAAAGCCGGTCCTTCTGGCCCAGGCCGGCATCCACCCGGGCGAGATCGACGGCAAGGACGCCGGGATGATGCTGCTGCGCGACATCGCCTTCGGGGACAAGGGCGGCCTGATCGACGACGTCAACCTGGTGCTGATCCCCATCCTGTCGGTCGATGGCCACGAGCGGGCCAGCGCCTATTCACGGCCCAACCAGCGCGGGCCGCGCATCCAGGGATGGCGCAACACCGCCACCAACCAGAACCTGAACCGCGACTTCCTGAAGCTGGACCAGCCCGAGATGCGGGCGCTGCGGTCCTTCATGAACCGGCTGGACCCGGAGCTCTACCTGGACATCCACGTCACCGACGGCATGGACTACCAGTACGACATCACCTTCGGCTTCAACGGCGAGGACGGGGTCTATTCCCGCTCTCCGGCAATCTCGGAATGGCTGGATGACCGGTTCAAGCCCGCGATCAACGCGGCGCTGGAAGGCCACGGGCACATCCCCGGGCCGCTTGTGTTCGGCGTCGACGGCGACAACCCGAGGGCCGGGCTGTCCGACGGCGGCCTGGGCGAGCGGTTCTCTAATGGCTGGGGCGCGGCGGCGCATGTGCCGACCGTCCTGATCGAGAACCACAGCCTCAAGCCCTACGAGCAGCGGGTGCTGGGGACCTACGTCCTGATCGAGGCCTCGCTGCGGTTGCTCGCCGAGGAGGGCACGGCCGTCCGTTCCGCCATCGCCGCCGACCGGGCCCTGCGGCCCGCCGAGGTTCCCGCGAACTTCGTGCCCGATCCCACCCCTCTGGAGACCCGCGCGTTCAGGGGTGTCCTCTACGAAACCTATGAAAGCCCGGCGTCGGGCCGGACCGAGATCCGCTGGCTTGGCCGCCCCGATCCGGAGCTGTGGCAAGTCCCCTATTTCGGCTCTCGCCCGTCGCTGACCCTGCGCCGGCCGACCGCCTACTGGGTGCCGGCCCACCGCGCGGATTTGATCGAGCGGTTGCGCATTCACGGCTTGCAGATGGAGACGTTGGAAACGCCGCGCACCGTTTCAGTTTCCATGCTTCGTCTGGTCGATCCGGTCATCGCGACGCGCGCCAACGAAGGTCACGTCCAGATGAGCGTCCAGACCGTCGAGGCCGAACAGCGCGACTGGACCTGGGCCCCTGGCTCGGTTCGCGTCCCGGCGGATCAGCCGCTGGGCGACATCGCGGTGCTGTTGCTTGAACCCCAGTCCAACGAGAGTTTCTTCGCCTGGGGCCTGGTCCCGGAAATCCTGAGCCGCGTGGAGTACATCGAGGGCTACGCCATCGCGCCTCTGGCCGAGGCCATGCTGGCGGCCGATCCGGCGCTGAAGGCCGAGTTCGAGGCGAAGCTGGCAGCGGACCCGGCCTTCGCCGCCAACGGCGATGCGCGGCTGCAGTGGTTCTATGAGCGCACGCCGTTCTATGATGACCGCTTCAGACTGTATCCGATCGGCCGGGAGGGCTGAGCATGATGATCGATGCGAACCTCAACGGTGCCGAAGCCGCAGCTCTGTGGAGCGGACTTCTGCTGCTTCTCCTAGTGGCCCTGTCGATGCGTGTCGCCCTGACGCGGCGAGCCCGGCGGGTCTCGCTGGGCGACGGCGGTGATCCAGACCTGGCGCTCAAGAGCCGGGTGTTCGGCAACGCGGCCGAGTACATCCCCGTCGGCATCGCCGCGATGGCGATCCTCGCGACCTTGGGTATGCCGGCGGTGGGCATCCACATGGTGGGAGCGCCGCTGTTGGTCGGGCGTGTGCTTCACGCCGCGGGACTGCGGGGTGACAAGGCCACGACGGCGCGGGTGTTCGGCATCCTGCTGACGTGGCTTTCGCTGTTCCTCGCGGCGATGATGCTGGTGGTCCACGCCTTCGTCGCGCCGAACTGAGCGTCTGAGGCTAGTCCGCGTCCCAAACGAAGTCCCGGTCGATCCAGTCTCCCAGCCGCCCGTCTGGACGGGCCCGGGCATGGATGCGTTGCATCTCCTCAGCTGACAGCTCGAAGTCCCAGATGTCGAAGTTTTCGGCCGCCCGCCGGGGCTTCACCGTGCGCGGGATGGCAATGACGTCCTGCTGGATGAACCAGCGAAGCGTCACCTGGCCGGGCGTCTTGCCGTGGGCGGCCGCGATCTCTCCGATGACCGGATCGTCGGCGATCTGGCCCTGGGCCAGTGGCGACCAGGCCGTGATCGAAGACCCCAGCTCCGCCGCCGTCGCCCTCAGCGTCCTCAGCGAGACATAGGGATGGTACTCGACCTGGTTGGTGATGATCCGGGCGTTCGATGCTGCCTGCGCCTGGCGGAACTGGGCGGCTGGATAGTTTGACACGCCGATGGATCGGGTCAGGCCTCTGTCCTTGGCCTCATTGAGCGCCGCGATGGTGTCGGGGATGGACGGCTTCACCTTGGGCCAGTGGAGCAGCAGCAGGTCGGGGGTGAAGCCCAGGCTGTTCGCCGACTCCTCGGCCTGGGCCAGCAGGGCGTCGCGCTCGAAGTGGGCGACCCAGATCTTGGTGGTCAGCCAGATCTCGTCGCGCGGCACGCCCGAGTCCCGGATGCCATCGCCGACGGCCGCCTCGTTCTTGTAGATCCAGGCCGTGTCGATGTGGCGATAGCCGATGCGCAGGGCCTCGGCGACCATGCGCCGCGCGTCGTCGGGCTCCAGCTGCCAGGTGCCGAAGCCGAGGAGCGGCAGGGTCAGGCCGTCGATGGTGATCGTGGCTTGGTCGGTCATGGAGCGCTCCGGCGGCGGTCGGGGAAGAGGCCGGATATAGGCGGAGCCGGTCGCGCCGCCAGTCAATCGGCCGTGAGCCACTCAGCGATTTCGTCCCAGACCGGTTCCATGCCTCGGCGGAACATGCCCTCGTGCCCGATGCGGCCGACGCCGTAATCGGCGGGGCTCCGGACCACCAGCTCAGACGGCGCGTTCGGATAGACCTTCAGCATATCCGGGCCGGTGCGCACATTGGCGATGGGATCGTCGGTGAAGATCCACGACCGGATCGGCGCGGTCACCTCGGCGAAGTGGTTGGGCTGGAGTTCGCTTATCAGCCGCTCGCCGAAATAGCGCGGGTCGTGACACCACTTGCGCCACGGCAGAAAGACGCCGCGCGGCAGGTCGGCGCCCCGCCACAGGCTTCCGCCCTTGATGTAGCCGTGCCGCGCGAGGCTGATGGGGCCGTATCCCCACCAGAAGAACAGCTCGACCGGGTTGTAGCTTACAGGATGTTTCCGCCAGTAGCCCGATCCGACGGCGACGAAGGCGTGGCGACGAATCTTGGCCTGGTTCGGCATGAACCCGGCGAAGTGGCCGCCCACGCTATGGCCGACGTGGGTGACAGGCAGGCCGGGCGCCTCGCCGATCAGGGCCTCCAGCGCGGCGGGCATATCGAGCCGGCCCCAGTCCTCATAGGTCATGCGCATGGCCGCCAGGTCGTCGGGCCGCGAGCCGCCGATGCCGCGCATGTCGTGGGTCAGGACCGCCGCCCCGCGCCCCGCCAGATGCCGCGCGAACCGCTCGTAGAACCCTTTGGGAAAGCCGGTGCCCGAGGTGACAAGGACAGCATGGGTAGGCTCGGGCGCTGAGACCAACCGCATCGACAGGGGATAGCCGTCGTCGGCGAAGGCCGTCAGGTCACGGAGGATGAGATCGAGGCGCGCCATGGCAAGTCCGTCCTGTTTGGAAACGAACCTGACATGGTGACGCTGCGGAAGGTCAAGAGGGCCTCAGCGGTCTCCGACCGGCAGGCGAAATCGCAGGCCCTCGCGCTCGGACGATGCTCCGGCAGGGCGGCACTCGGTGACGAAAGCGACCGCGCCGCCTTCTCTCCTGGGACGACTTTCGCAGACCTGATCCTGAACCGTGTTGGCCGCGGCGATACGGCGTTCGGGTTCGCGACATTCGACCGGGAATGAGCCGTCAGCGCTTGGCGTTGCCTGACACGGCGTCGGTGTGTCGGCCGGACGCAAGCCCGCCGGCAATCGGTCCCCGAGCACCAGCGACAGATCTGCTCTCACCCTCGATTGGCACGCCGACATCGGCTCGCTGCCTCGCACCAGCGGGCTGCATTGCGACCGCTCCCAGCCGAACGGATCAGCCAGCGCCCAGTCCGGCAGGTCCGGAAGCTCGGAAACCTCCGTCACGGTCACAGGCTCGACGGTTGGGGTCTCCCAGACCACGCCACCCGGCGACTGTTGCAAGGCAAGGATCAGAGCCAAGACGGTCGACATGGATCAGTTCTCCAGAACCCTCGCATCTTCGCATGTAACGCCAGTTTCCGCGACCGGCATTCCGTCTCAGCGCGTCAGCGACCGCATCGCCTTGTCCAGGCCGTCCAGGGTCAGTGGATACATGCGCTCGTCCATGATCTCCCGCAGCAGACTGACCGAAGCTGTATAGCTCCAGTACCGCTCTGCGACGGGGTTGAGCCAAACCGACTTGTCCCACTGCAGTCGCGCCCGCCGCATCCAGACGGCCCCGGCCTCCTCGTTCCAGTGCTCAACGGACCCGCCGGGCATGGTGACCTCATAGGGGCTCATGGTCGCGTCGCCGACGAAGATGGCGCGCCAGTCGCCGTTGTACTTGTGCAGCAGATCCCAGGTCGGGATGCGCTCGGCGTGGCGACGCCGATTGTCCTTCCAGACGCCCTCGTAGAGGCAGTTGTGGAAGTAGAAGAACTCCAGGTTCTTGAACTCGGTCCGGGCCGCGCTGAACAGCTCCTCGCAGAGCTTGATATGGCCGTCCATCGAGCCGCCAACGTCCAGGAACAGCAGCACCTTGATGGTATTGCGCCGCTCCGGCCGCATCTGGATGTCCAGCCAGCCCTGGCGCGCCGTGCCGTCGATGGTGCCGTCGATGTCCAGTTCATCGGCCGCGCCTTCGCGGGCGAAGCGGCGCAGGCGACGCAAAGCGACCTTGATGTTGCGCGTGCCCAGTTCGACGGTGTCGTCCAGGTTCCGGTACTCGCGTTTCTCCCAAACCTTGACCGCACGGCCCTGCCTGCCGGGCCCACCGATCCGGACGCCTTCGGGATTGTAGCCGCCGTGGCCGAAGGGGCTGGTCCCGCCCGTACCGATCCACTTGGACCCGCCCTCGTGGCGTTTCTGCTGCTCCTCCATCCGCTGTTTCAGCGTCTCCATCAGCTTGTCGAAGCCGCCGAGCGCCTCGATCTCGGCCTTCTCCTCGTCGGTCAGGAATTTTTCGTTCAGCAGCCGCAGCCAGTCCTCGGGCACGTCCAGCGTCGGCTCGTCGCCCGCGCCGATCGTCTCGATCCCCTTGAATACCTTGCCAAAGACCTGGTCGAACCGGTCGTAGTGCTTCTCATCCTTGACCAGGACCGCGCGGGACAGATGGTAGAAGTCCTCGACCCTGCCTCCGGCCACGTCCTTGTCCATGGCCTCCATGAGATGGAGCCATTCCTTCATCGAGACGGGGACGCGGGCGTCCTTCAGGGCGGTGAAGAGGGGGAGGAGCATGGGTTGAACCGTGTGCCTGGATCAGCCGCGACGCAAGATGAACTCGTCGTCGCGCCAGGCGCCGACAGGGTACTGATACTCTCCGGCCTTTTCGAATCCGTGAGCGGCATAAAGCTTTTGGGCCTTCAGATTGCCGCTCCAGACGCCGATCCACAGGGGGCCGTCGGTGTTGGCCTCCATCCAGTCGAGCGACAGGGCGAGCAGCTTCGTGCCGAGGCCGAGCCCCTGCGCCCCCCTGGCGACATAGAGGCGGCGCAGCTCCGCATGGCTGGGTCGGGCGTCGGCATGGGGCAGGGTGTTCGGCCCTGTGTTGGCAAAGGCCAGAAGCTCGCCGTCTCGTTCGGCCACCCACCAGGCGGCACCAGGCTCTGCAAGCTTTCTCGCTGTCGCCTCGACGCTGAAGCTGGCGTCGAGGAAAGCGGCCAGATCGTCGGCGGGGTAGGGGATGCCGAAGCCCGTGACGAAGGTGTCGATGAAGGTCTGGCGGCCCAGCGCACCGAGCGCCTCGGCGTCGGCGGGGGAGGGGGCTCGGATGGAGACGTCCGCGGACGAGAGTTGCGAGGCCTGGTCGCGGGTCAAGTCCAGTCGCCGGTGCTGACTACGGGCAGTGGGCGCGCGGGTCACACTGTCCGCTTCAGTTGCTGACATCGGCGATCAGATCGAAATCCTGGCCGGTGAGCAGTTCGACGTTGGATCGCCCGATGACCTGCCGATGCCGGTCCGACGCAAGGCCTGGCTGAGCCGTGTCGACTGTCAACATCAGCGCCATCCAGACTTCCATCGCGCGCGACGAACTCCAGCAATGCACCAGTACCTTCCCATCGGATGCTGCGATCGCCTCGCGTATAGCTGCCAAAGTCGCTGGCGTCGCCGGACTGCTGGCACCGATAGGCGTCGGGACAAAGATCATGTCGCGCCTTTCGGCCATTTCGCGAGACGGTTGGATGTTCCGTTCCGCCACTTCTTCATCGGAAAGCAGGCTGATGACCGTCGTCACGCCCTCGCCTTGCGCCCAGGCCACATCGGCATCTGTCGGGTAGCCAGCGAAATAGATCTGGCCATGCTGGAAAAGCCCGCCACGGAAGCGCTCTCCGTCGATCCGCACAGTCGGAGCTGTAGCGACGAAGGGGTCGGCGGCTCTCGCGGTTCCAACAAAGATCGAAAAGCCCAGGATTGCGACCGCGACAGTAACAAACCGTGTTTGCAAAGACATCGTCCCTCCAGTCACATCGACCATCGATGTTGCACGCGGTCAGCTTTGCGGGATTTCGAGAGCTGACCCGAGACTTCTAGCAGCGGCGGCCTCTCTGCTCTAGGTCTGACTGACATGTCCGTCGCCCTGTTCACCCACCCCGACATGGCCGAGCACGCGCCCGGCGTTGGCCACCCGGAACGGCCAGAGCGCCTGGCCGCTGTTCTGGCCGCGCTCGACGATGCCGACCTCTCGCTGGATCGTCGGGCCGCGACCGAGGCCGAGATCGCGCACCTCGAGCGCGTCCATCCCGCCGACTATGTCGCACGCATCCTCGACGCGTCGCCGATGACGGGCCTTGTCCAGCTGGACGCGGATACCATCCTGTCGCCCGGCAGCGTGCGCGCCGCCCGGCTGGCGGCCGGCGCAGTCATCGACGCGGTGAATGCGGTAGCCAGGGGAGAGACGGCTCGCGCCTTCGCGGCTGTACGACCGCCCGGTCACCATGCCGAACCTGACCGGGCGATGGGATTCTGCCTGTTCTCTTCCGTCGCGGTTGCCGCCCGTGTGGCTCAATCGCTGGGGATGCCGCGCGTTGCCGTGGTCGACTTCGACGTCCACCACGGCAACGGCACCCAGGCGGCGGTCGAGTCCGATCCGTCGCTGTTCTTCGCCTCCATCCACCAGATGCCGCTCTATCCCGGCACAGGCGCTGCGCATGAAACCGGCGTCGGTAACGTCGTCAACGCTCCGGTCGAGCCCCATGCCGCGCGCGAATCATGGCGGGGGACGTTCGCGGGCGGTCTGATGCCTGCACTCGATGCGTTCGCGCCTGACCTGATCCTGATCTCGGCCGGCTTCGATGCGCACCGGCGCGATCCGCTCGCTCACCAGAGCCTGGAGGCCGAGGATTTCGCCTGGGCGACGCGGGCTGTGCTCGAAGTCGCGCGTCGGCGATGCGGAGGCAAGGTTGTGTCCTCGCTGGAGGGCGGTTACGACCTTGAAGGACTCGGCCGCTCGGCCGCCGCCCATGTGCGGGCTTTGGGGGAGGATTGAGGACCAGACGTCACTGACGCCGACCCTCGCGCCATGAGCCCTGATACCCTTCAGATGGATCGAATTGATCTCACCGCGCCGCAGCCCGTCGTTGCGCCAGAGCCGATGACATCAGACCGTGTCGGCTCCATCACGCTCGCTCGCCATGGCGAGCCGGCCCTGTCGCGCAAGTGTTATCTGACCTCGGACCAATACCGGGACTGGTGGGCCAAGTATGAGCAGGGCGGCCTGCTTGCCGGCCAGACTCCGCCGCAGGGACTGCTCGAGACAGCTCAGGGTGCGGGCGTGATTTTCGCATCAACCCGCCAAAGAGCCCAGGAAACCGCAGTTGCCGTCTCGAATGGTCGCGACGTGGTGTCGGACGTCCTGTTCATCGAGGCCCCTCTGCCTCCGCCGCATTTCCCTGACTGGTTCAAACTGCCGCCAAAGTACTGGGGTGCCGTCGCCCGGTTCTGGTGGCACGCGTTCGATCATCATGACGGCCAGGAGACCCGCCGCGAGGCAGAAGCACGTGCCGAACGCGCCGCCCAAGTCCTGATTGGCCGCGCTGAGGCTGGAGAGGACGTCCTGGTCCTCGCACATGGCTATTTCAACCATATGGTCGGTCGCCGTCTGAAGGCCGACGGGTGGAAACTGGTTCACAATCAGGGCTTCAGATACTGGAGCCAGCGCCGCTACGAGCGGGCGTGACGCTTCCCCGTTGAAGCGTGCGCGCGGCCCCTCTAGGGTCCAGTTGATGTCAGACGCTTCCGCCGTACCCGCCGATCTGTCTTTCGAAGACGCACTGTCGCGCCTCGAGACCATCGTGTCTCGGCTCGAGTCCGGCCAGGCTCCGCTGGAGGAGTCGATCACACTGTATGAAGAAGGTGCCAGGCTGAAGGCGCAATGCGAGTCGCGCCTGAAGGCCGCCCAGCTTCGCGTCGACAAGATCGTCGTTGGCTCCGATGGCTCCGCCAAGGGCCTTGAGCCGGCAGAGTTCGGCTGATGACGGCCGTGGCGGAACACATCGCCTTCGACGACTTCATGAGGGTGGACGTGCGCGTGGGTGAGGTGATCCGAGCCGAACCGTTTCCTGAGGCGCGCAAGCCAGCCTACAAGCTGACGATCGACTTCGGTCCCGACGTCGGGGTCAAGCGATCTTCAGCCCAGATCACCCGCCATTACACGACCGATGAATTGTCCGGCCGCAAGGTGGCGGCAGTGGTCAACTTCCCGCCCCGTCAGATCGGGCCCTTCATGTCCGAGGTGCTGACGCTAGGCTTCCCGGACGCAGACGGTGAAGTTGTGCTGGTCGGCGTGGATCGCGACGTGCCGAATGGTGGGAGACTGTTCTGATGCGACTGGCCGCCAACGCCCCTGTCCAGAGCGTCGCCGAACGGGTCGCAGAGGTCGCCGATATGGTGACGGTGGCGCTCGACGAGCTCCTGCCTCGCGCGGATGGACCGGAATCTCGACTGACCGAAGCTATGCGTTATGCGGCTCTGGGTCCTGGCAAACGGTTGCGGCCCTATTTCGCCATGGAAGCCTCGCGGCTGTTCGATATCGAGGAGCGGCCGGTGCTTCGCGCCGCCTGTGCCCTCGAATGCGTCCACGCTTATTCGCTGGTCCATGACGACCTGCCGGCGATGGACAACGACGATATGCGCCGGGGCCGTCCGACGCTGCACATCGCCTATGACGAGGCCACAGCCATTCTGGCAGGTGACGCGCTCCAGACCGCAGCCTTCGACATCATCCTGCACCGCGACACCCACGAAGATGCCGAGGTTCGCTGTGCGCTCGCGGCGCGTCTGTCGCTGGCCAGCGGCGCGCGCGGTATGGCCGGCGGTCAGATGATCGATCTTCTGGGCGTTCGTGACGATCTTGGCGGCGTCGCCCGGATGCAGAGGCTGAAGACGGGGGCGCTTTTCACCTATGCCTTCGAGATTCCCTTGATCGTCGCGCGCGCCGAGGAACGCCATCAGCAGGCGCTGATGAACTTCGCCCACGACATCGGCCTCGCCTATCAGATCGTCGACGACCTTCTGGATTTCGATGGGGATGAAGCCGAGCTCGGAAAAGCCGCCCAGAAGGACGCTGCCCAAGGCAAAACCAACTTCGTGACGCTTCTCGGCGTCGATCAGGCGCGTCACCGCGTCGTTCATCTGGCCGATCAGGCCCGCGCCCATCTGGACGTATTCGGCGTCGATGCCGAAAACCTCAAGGCGAGCGTGGACTTCGTGCTAAACCGTCGGTCCTAATAGGGAGGATGTCGGCTCTAGAGGCTGACGCCGCAACGACAAGAAAACAAAGGCCCCGCCGTCCCGATGTCCGACACGCCGCTTCTCGACAAGGTTCAGTTCCCCGCTCAAACGCGCGGCTTCGACATCGCCCAGTTGCGTCAGCTGGCCGATGAACTGAGGGCCGAGACGATCGACGCCGTGTCCGTGACGGGCGGCCATCTCGGGGCTGGTCTCGGCGTTGTTGAGCTGACGGTCGCCTTGCATCACGTCTACAACACCCCCGACGACATCCTGATCTGGGACGTCGGCCACCAGTGCTACCCGCACAAGATCCTGACCGGACGTCGCGATCGCATCCGCACCCTGCGCCAGGGCGGCGGCCTGTCAGGCTTCACCAAGCGCGCCGAGAGCGAATACGACCCGTTCGGCGCGGCGCATGCCTCCACTTCGATTTCGGCGGCGCTGGGGTTCGCGGCGGCGCGGGACCAGCAGGGCAAGAAGAACAAGGTCGTTGCCGTCATCGGTGACGGGTCGATGTCCGCCGGCATGGCCTATGAGGCGATGAACAATGCGGCCGAGACGACCGGCCAGCTGACCGTCATCCTGAATGACAACGACATGTCGATCGCCCCACCGGTGGGCGGCATGAGCGCCTACCTCGCCAAGCAGGTCTCGGGCGGCGCCTATCAGAACTTCCGCCAGTTCGGAAAGAAGGTCGCCGAGCACATGCCGCGCCCCTTCCGCGAGGCGGCGAGGAAGGCCGAAGAGTACGCCCGGGGCATGGTCGTTGGTGGCACCTTCTTTGAAGAGTTGGGCTTCTACTACATCGGGCCGGTCGATGGTCACGATATGGACAATCTGGTCCCGATCCTCCGTAACGCTGCCGCAATCACTGACCGGCCGGTGGTCGTTCATGTCGTGACCCAGAAGGGCAAGGGCTATGCCCCGGCCGAGTCCAGCGCCGACAAGCTGCACGCCGTGGTCAAGTTCGACATCGTGTCGGGCAAGCAGAACAAGTCTGTCTCCAACGCCCCCAGCTACACCAAGGTATTCGGCACCGAACTGATCAAGCGGGCTGAGCGGGACCCGAAGATCGTGGCCATCACGGCCGCCATGCCTTCGGGCACGGGTCTGGACCTGTTCGGCCAGGCCTTCCCCAGCCGCACCTATGATGTCGGCATCGCCGAGCAGCATGCCGTGACCTTTGCGGCCGGCCTTGCTGCCGACGGCATGAAGCCCTTCTGCGCCATCTATTCGACCTTCCTCCAGCGCGGTTACGATCAGGTCGTCCACGACGTGGCGATCCAGTCCTTGCCAGTGCGCTTCGCGATGGACCGTGCGGGTCTGGTGGGTGCCGACGGCTGCACTCATGCCGGATCCTTCGATATCGGCTACATGGGCGCGCTCCCGGGCATGGTCCTGATGGCCGCCGCCGATGAGGCTGACCTGGCCGCCATGATCGCCACGGCCTGCGAGATCGACGACCGTCCGTCCGCCTTCCGCTATCCGCGCGGCGACGGCGTGGGGGTGGAGATCCCCGAGCTGGCCGCCCCGCTGGAGATCGGCAAGGGCCGCATCGTCCGAGAAGGCACGGCCGTCGCCCTGCTCAGCTTTGGCACCCGTCTGCAGGAGACGCTGAAGGCCGCCGATCTGCTAGCCGCGCACGGCATCTCGGCGACCGTCGCCGACGCGCGCTTCGCCAAGCCTCTGGATCATGACCTGATCACCCGCCTGGCGCGTGAGCACGAGGCCCTGATCACCATCGAGGAGGGCGCCATGGGCGGCTTCGGTGCCTTCGTACTGCAGTTCCTGGCCGCCGAGGGTGCATTGGACGCAGGGTTGAAGGTCCGCACCATGCACCTGCCGGACGTCTTCCAGGATCAGGACGCGCCGGCCGCCCAATACACAGAGGCTGGCCTGAACGCCGAGCACATCGCCGCGACCACACTCAAGGCGCTTGGCGTGGAGCAGTCGAGAGGCGCTGCGCGCGCCTGAGGCCTCAAATGACGCTCCACGCTCCTTACGATCCGTCCAACGTCTTCGCCAAGATCCTGCGCGGCGAGATACCGGCGGTGAAGGTGTTCGAGGACGGCGACGTCCTCGCCTTCATGGATGTGTTTCCCCAGTCGGAAGGGCACGTCCTGGTCATCTCGAAGACCTCCACAGCGCGGACCCTGCTTGAAGTCGAACCAGAGGTGCTGACCCGCCTCGCCGCCGCGACGCAGAGTCTGGCCCAAGCCGTCGTAAAGGCGCTCGGCTGCCACGGGGTGTCGATCATGCAGTTCAACGGCGAGGCGGGTGGCCAGACCGTCTTCCATCTGCATTTCCACGTCATCCCCCGATGGGCCGACCGGCCCCTGAAGGGCCACGGCCAGGCGGGCATGGCGGACATGGATCAGCTGAAGGCGACGGCTGAAAAGATCGCAGCGGCGCTGGCCTGAGCCGTCAGTTCATTCGAGCGAGCGCTTTCCCGACCGGAAGGATGTCCAGTCCCGCAGCCTTGGCCAACCGGATCACGCGGTCCAGATCATCGGGTGTGCACCCGTACGGCGTCGGGTCATCCATCACATCGTGACCGTAGGCGATCAACCAGCCCCGCTCGTTTGCCGCTTTGGCCATCAGGGCTTCGAGGTCGTAGCCGGGCAGCCGCCGGCTCTCAAGGCCGATCGCCTGCACTGCCGCCCGGTCCGCGCGGCCGGTATTGACCCCGTCCCTGACGCCTCGCAACAGGTCGAACCTCTCAGCAGCGACGGCCTTGGCGGTCAGAGAAACGTCACCGTAAGGCCAGGCGAACGTCGTCATTACGTGCCCGTCCAGACGTTCGGCGACCCAATAGGCGTTGCGGTCCAGGTCGGCGGCGTAGGCCGCTGGTGACGCTCGCAATGCGCTGAGGTGGCTAAAGGTGTGGCAGCCGACCTCGTGGCCCGCCTGGAACAGGGCCTGAAGGTGCGCCGTCGTGAACTGGGGCAGGCCTAGATTCTGGCCGCTCTCGAGTCCGCCACAGACGTAGTAGGTCGCCTTGATCCCGTGCTCGGCCAGGATCGGCCCAGCCTCGGTCCAGGCGGTTTCAGGGATGTCGTCGAACGACAGGCTGAAGACGCCGCGTTGCGGTTCGATCCGCATGGATCTCTGATCCAGCCACCGGCCGGCCCGGCGGCGCATCTTGTCGACGAAGGCGGACATAGGGCTCACTCTAGCCGCCGAGCCTTAAGGCCGCTTCAACGCCCTGCCCGCCACCACGGCTCCGGCCCCGAACCTCGCTCTCAGGGCGTCTATGATCGTCTCGGTTTTCAGAGTCTTTGTCTCCGCAGACGCGAACAGGCTGTCCGGCGCATCCTCGGCATCCTGGATGTCGGCCATGCCTATGCCGATGAGGCGATAGGGGCGACCGAGTTCCGGCTTCAGCAGCTCGCGCCCGACAGCGAACAGGGCGCGCGCCGTCTGCACCGGTTCGGGCAGGGTCTTTCGGCGCGTGATGATCTTGAAGTCAGATCGCCGCAGCTTCAGCACGATGACCCGGCTGGCGACCCCGTCACGCCGCGCCTTGGACGCCACCTTCTCGCATAGGGCCCAGAGCTCGGACTCCAGATCCTCGGACGTCGTCAGGTCGGTGTTGAAGGTGTTCTCCGCGCTCATGCCGCGCCGGTCATGTTCGGGGTTCACGGAGCGGGCATCTCGCGCATGGCTGAGGTCGTGCAGGCGCAGACCCGTCTCGCCGTAGCGTTTCACCAGATCGCGCACGTCCGCCGCCGCAAGATCGCCGACCGCAGCGTAGCCGTCCGACACCAGGGTCTTGCCGAACACCGGCCCGACGCCCGGAAGAATTCGCACCGACTTGTTTGCCAGCAGGGCCCGGGCATTCGCCGCCCCGATCACGGAGAAGCCGCGCGGCTTGTCGAGTTCGGACGCGATCTTGGCGAGGAAGCGGTTGGGAGCGAGGCCGATCGACACCGTCAGCCCGGTCTCGGCTTCGATCCGCTGCTGCAGCCGGATCAGTTGCAAAGCCGGCGGCCCTCCGTTCAGCTGCTCGGTGCCTGACAGGTCGATCCAGGCCTCGTCCAGCGACAGCGTCTGCACCAGCGGCGTCAGCGCGCGAACCATGGCGAAGATTCGGCGCGAGACCTCCGTGTACTTGGCGAAGTCAGGCTTGATGACGACTGCGTCGGGACAGGCCTTCAGCGCCCTGTACATGGGCATGGCCGAGCCCACGCCGTGCAATCGCGCGACATAGCAGGCCGTGGTCACCACACCGCGTACGCCGCCGCCGACGATGACTGGCTTGTCGCGCAGCTCCGGCCGGTCGCGCTTCTCGACCGAGGCGTAGAAGGCGTCGCAGTCCAGGTGGGCGATCGACAGCTGGTCCAGTTCCGGGTCCGACGCCACGCGCGGCGAGCCGCAGGCCGGGCATCGCGCCACGGCCTCGGCTCCGGTCCACAGACACTCGCGGCAGATGCTTTTCATTGCTTCCCAAGGCAGACCGAGCGGACCTCGGGTGTTCCCCCGGCCTGGGTCCGCGCCCGCTTCACGTCAACTTAAGACTGGATCGTCATGATCGAAACTGAAGTCGGTCCTATGTGCCGATCGCTGAGCTCCAGGTGGTGATGTCCAAGAAAGTCCTCATCGTCGAGGATAACGAGCTGAACATGAAACTCTTTCATGATCTGCTCGATTCCCAGGGCTACCAGACGCTGCAGACCCGCGAGGGATTGCAGGCGATGGCCCTGGCGCGCCAGCACATGCCCGATCTGATCCTGATGGACATCCAACTGCCAGAGATCAGCGGCCTGGAAGTCACCAAGTGGCTCAAGGATGACGAGGAACTCAGCCATATCCCGGTCATCGCCGTCACCGCCTTCGCCATGAAGGGTGATGAGGAGCGGATCCGGCAGGGAGGCTGTGAAGCCTATATCTCCAAGCCGATTTCCGTGATGCACTTCCTCGACACGGTGAAAAAGCACCTCAATCAGCCTGTGACGGTGGGCTGAGCCGATGGTCGCGCGTGTCCTGGTCGTCGATGACGTGGACGCCAACGTCCGCCTGCTCGAGGCCAAGCTGACGATTGAGTACTACGAAGTCCTGACGGCTTCCGATGGCCCGACAGCGATCCGCGTCGCTGCGGAGCAAAAGCCCGACATCATCCTGCTGGATGTCATGATGCCCGGCATGGACGGCTTTGAGACCTGCCGGCGGATCAAGGCTGATCCGGCGACGTCCCATATCCCCGTTGTCCTCGTGACGGCGCTGGACGGGCGCGAGGACCGGATCGTCGGGCTGGACGTCGGGGCCGACGACTTCGTCACAAAGCCCATCGACGACGTGCTGCTGTTCGCGCGGGTGAAGTCGCTGACGCGGCTGAAGCTGATCATGGACGAACTGCGCGAGCGCGAGGAATCGAGTCGCCGCCTGGGCGTCAGCGCCGACAAGGCGGGCAAGCTCAAGGGGTCGGGCGGCCGCATTCTGATCGTCGATGACAACGCTCGTCAGGCCGCCAAGATGGTCGAGGTTCTGTCCAAGGAACACCGACCGGTCGTAGAGAGCGACCCGACGGCGGGGTTGGCGGCAGCCCGGGGCCTGAACGACCTTCTTATCGTCAACGTCGCCGCTTCCGAGTTCGACGGTCTGCGTCTGGTGGCCCAGGTTCGCTCGACCGAAAGCACGCGTCACCTGCCCATTCTGGCCGTTGTCGATCCCGCCGATCGACCGCGCCTCGTGAAGGCACTGGACCTCGGGGTCACAGACTTGCTGACCAAGCCGGTGGATCCGGAAGAACTGGCCGCCCGGGCACGGACCCAGGTGCGCCGGAAGCGCTACGCGGACTTTCTGCGCGAGAAGCTGGACTACAGCCTCGAGATGGCCGTCACCGACGCCCTGACGGGTCTGCACAATCGTCGCTACATGGCGGGTCAGCTGCAGGCCTTTGTCAGTCGTGCGGCGCTGGGCGGGGAGCCTGTGTCGGTGCTGGTGCTCGACATCGACCACTTCAAGGCGGTCAACGACGGTTTCGGTCACGACGCCGGAGACGAGGTCCTGCGTGAGTTCGCGGTGCGTCTGGCCACCAATGTCCGTGCTGTTGACCTGCCCTGTCGCCTTGGCGGCGAGGAGTTTGTCGTGGTGATGCCCGGCACCGACATGGAGGACGCGCGCCGCATTGCGGAGCGGATCCGTCGCGATGTCGGCTCGACCCCCTTCCGCGTGATGGGCGGGCGCGAGCTGCTGACGGTGACGATCTCGATCGGCGTGGCCGCCTGCGCGGGTCCCGGGGACACGCCCGAATCGCTTCTCAAGCGCGCCGACGAAGGCGTGTATGTGGCAAAGGCTGCAGGGCGCGACCGCGTCGTCGCACGCGCCGCCTAGAACCAATCCCGCTGTTGCTCTTGCGGGCTTGCCAAGGCAATTCCGCCGGTGAAACGACGAAGGATGGCCTTGATGGCTGACGGCAGCGCGCATTCGACCAAGACCTACCGCTGGGACGACCCGTTTGATCTGGACGGTCGCCTGACGGACGACGAGCGGATGATCCGCGACGCGGCGCGGTCCTATGCGCGGGACCGGCTTCTGCCGCGCGTGGTCGCGGCGTTTCGCGACGAGGTCTTCGACCGCGCCATCATGACCGAGATGGGCGAGATGGGCTTCCTGGGGGCCATGCTGCCCGAGCAGTACGGCGGCGCGGGCGCCAGCCACGTCGCCTATGGCCTGATCGCGCGCGAGATCGAGGCGATCGACAGCGGCTATCGCTCGGCCATGAGCGTGCAGTCGTCGCTTGCCATGTATCCGATCTATGCCTTCGGGTCGGAGGAACAGCGCATGCGCTTCCTGCCCCGCATGGCAGCCGGTGAGCTGATCGGCTGCTTCGGTCTGACCGAGGCCGATGGGGGCTCGGACCCCGCCTCGATGAAGACGAAGGCGGTCAGGGTCGAGGGCGGCTACAAGCTCAACGGCGGCAAGTACTGGATCACCAACTCGCCGATCTCGGACCTCGCCATCGTCTGGGCCAAGCTGGATGACGTCATCCGCGGCTTCATCGTTGAACGTGGCATGGACGGCTTCACCACCGGCAAGATCGGCGACAAGCTGAGCCTTCGCGCCTCCATCACCGGCGACATCGGCCTGAACGACGTCTTCGTTCCAGAGGAGAACCTGCTGCCGGGGGTGAAGGGCCTGCGCGGGCCCTTCTCCTGCCTCAACAAGGCCCGCTACGGCATCGCCTGGGGATCCATGGGGGCCGCCGAGTTCTGCCTGCACGCGTCACGGGATTACGTCGCCGAGCGCATGCTGTTCGGCCGACCCCTGTCCAGCCGCCAGCTGGTCCAGAAGAAGCTGGCCGACATGTCGACCGAGATCGCGCTCGGCTTCGAGGGCGCCTATGCGCTGGGCCGCCTGCTGGACACCGGAGCCTTCGTGCCCGAGGCCATCTCGATGATGAAGCGCAACAACTGCGGAAAGGCCCTGGCCATCGCCCGCGAGGCCCGCGACATGCACGGCGGCGCGGGCATCACCGGCGAACTCCACGTCATGCGCCACGCCATGAACCTCCACGTCATGCGCCACGCCATGAACCTGGAGACCGTCAACACCTACGAGGGCGCCCACGACGTCCACGCCCTGATCCTGGGGCGGGCGATCACCGGAGAAAGCGCGTTCTGATGCTGACTCGCCGCGGCGCGATTGCGGGCCTGACGATCGCGCCGCTTGTCGCGGCCGCTCCGCTCGCGCGTTCTGCAACGGCGACCCTGACGGCCGCCGAGATCGTACGCCTGGCACACGACGCGGCCGGCGGACCCACCTGGCTAAGGCCCCGAAGTCTCACCCTGACGGGCGAGGGTCGGTTCTGGCCCCAGGGGACACAGGCGGGCTCCATCGACATCCCCGACTATCGGATGTGGCGGGTCTTTCCCTCCGAAAGCGCTGAGGCCCATGCCGCCAACGGCTGGGTTCGGATCGACGCGCGACGTGCAGACGGCTCCGTCTACTTCCAGGCCGCCTACGACGGCGAAACGACCTATAACCAGAACGGTGCCGTTCCTGGCGCTGAGGCCAGCCGCGAATGGTCCGAGAATTTCGGCTTCGGCATCATTCGGTTCGCTCTGGACGAGGGCTTTACCCTGCAACGGCTGCCCGACGACACCGCCGACGGCCGCCCGATGCACGTCGTCCGTGTCGCCGACCCTTCGGGAGGCGAGACCTTGTTCGGTATAGCCGCCGACGACCACGCCATCCTCTGGCTCGGCTTCGAGACCCCGCGGGGGTGGCATGAGCGCCGTTACTCGGACTTCTATCGCAATCCCGGCGTGTCGTTCACCCAGCCCGGGCGCGTCAGACTGTTCTACGACGGCGTCAAGCAGAACGAGATTCGCTGGACGGGCTATGCCCTTAACGAGGACCTGCCACGCTCTCTGTTCCGCATCGCCTGATAACGGGTCCGCCGCGCCCGCACGATCGGATGCCTTCGAAGACGATTTCTTTCTGCGAGTCGGGACCCTGTTTCCGCCACTTGAGCGGTTGAGGTGGCTAAGGGAAGACGGTGGCGGTGCTGTCAGTCCAGCGCTAACTCGTCTCCACTGACGGGGGTCCGGGCAGGGGAGGCGAGCCCTATGCGGCGAGCGCCTGCCACTCGGCTGTGGCCCTTCATCAGCTTCTTCATGAGGGTTAGAGCTGCCGCCTTGTCCCGGGTCTTGCTGGAAAAGGACTCCAGCACCTCGGCCTCCTGGTCCACGGCCCGCCAGAGGTGGTGCGTCTCGCCGTTGATCTTCAGGCAGACCTCGTCGAGGTGCCATCTCCAGTGGGTGAACGATCGTATCTGCTGGACCCGCTTTCGACGGATCTCTGCGGCGAACATTGGATCGAACCGGTTCCACCAAAGGCGCACCGTCTCATGACAGATGTCGATGCGGCGCTCGGCCAGCAGGTCTTCCCCATTTCGGAGCGATAGCGGGTACGTCACGTACATCATCACCACCGTCCGGATCACCTCTGGTGAGCTGTCGAAGTACCGGAACGGGTTGGTGGGTGCTGTCAGTCCAATGCTAACTCGTCTCCACTGAAGGGAGTCCGGGCAGGGGAGGCGAGCCCTATGCGGCGAGCGTCTGCCACTCAGCCAGGGCGGCTGAGCGTTGGGCCTT
>VYLP01000154.1_pt1 | contig 32049 bp, 32 predicted proteins | sample 5114311 | NCBI WGS metagenome assembly VYLP01 (sample SAMN12291775, study PRJNA351875) | freshwater metagenome | isolation source: freshwater lake | place: USA: Michigan, Lansing Lake | collected 2013-08-14 | reverse complement strand
GGCGGCGGTGGTGGAGACGCGGGCATGGTCGCGCAGGACGCACCGAGCAAACCGATGACTACCGCTAGAGCAATCTTTCTCATCTATCCGATCTCCCTCGACTGCCACATAGGGAGACACAGGGTTGCGCCGTGCGCAACCAGAAATCGAACCATGGTATCGGAAGTGCGGCTAACGGGGTGGCGGTTCCAGTGAGCGCCCCCGACCCCTACAGTCCGCCTCGCACTTGCGGTTGCTACAGACCAAGCCCGGCCTCGTCGTGCGCTCGAACAGCTGACCAAAAATCTTACAGTCACCTCGAGCATTGCCCGCAGACCATTGCCGCTCGGGAGGGGATCAGACCGCGACGCCAATTTGGGCGGCGTGTTGCAGGCCAAGAAGACGGCTGAGGATCCGCGCTGCTTCTCGGTCGCTCAGATCGGGATGCATGGCCTCGATCTCGCGAGAGATAGTGACGCTTGCCTTCTAGGACTCTAAGGAAGCAAGGCGCTGAATAAACGACTGTCCCGGTGGTGGCTGGGGGCGGGATCGAACCGCCGACCTGTGGGTTATGAATCCACCGCTCTAACCATCTGAGCTACCCAGCCCCTTGGAGGGCGTCGCGGGCAGGCGAGACGATCAGCCGGGCGCGCGAGAGGCGTGCCTATATCGTCCGCGCTCCGCGGGTTCAAGCCGTCACTTGGGCGCGACAGGCCGCCGCGCGCGCCCCGCCGCCGGAACGGTGGCGCTTTGGCGTCGTTCCGGCCATAGAGCCGAACACCAGATCCTCTCGGAGACCGCCCCATGCGCCCCATGTTGCTCGCCGCCGCCACCTCCCTGATCGCGCTTTCCGCAGCCTGCGGGGCCAATGGTGAACCCAGCAGTGCCGCTCCGCAGCAGGCCGGCGCGCCCGTCGAGACGCGCCCTGCCAATGCGCCGGATCAGCAGCCGGCCTTCGTCAACCAGACCCGCGCGCCGGGCGTCACGACAGCGCGCGCCCTGGCCCACACCGTGGTGGCGTCGGGCCTGGTGCAACCCTGGGGTCTGGCGATGCTGCCCGACGGTCGGTGGCTGGTGACCGAAATGGGCGGCAATCTCCGGATCGTCACCGCCGACGGCCAGGTCGGCCAGCCGATCGCGGGCCTGCCCGCTGTGGATGCGCGCGGCCAGGGCGGTCTGCTGGACGTCGCGGTCGGACCGACGTTTGCCCAGGACCGGATGATCTACTGGAGCTATGCCGAGCGCCGTGACGGGGGCAATGCGACCTCGGTCGCGCGTGGTGCCCTGTCGGCCGACGGAACCCGCGTCGATGGCGTCCAGGTCATCTTCCGCGCCGGACCGGCCTATGACGGCGACAAGCATTTCGGGTCGTCGCTGGCGTTCGATCCGGCCGGGCACCTGTTCATCACGCTGGGCGACCGCTCGGACGCCCCGATGCGGCCCCAAGCCCAGCAGCTGGACAGCCACATGGGCAAGATCATCCGCATCAACGCCGATGGCTCGGTGCCGGCCGACAATCCCTTCGTGAGCCTCGAAGGGGCTCTGCCGGAAATCTGGTCGGTGGGCCACAGGAACGCCCAGGGCGTGGCGATCCAGCCGGGCACAGGCGCGGCCTGGACGGTCGAGCACGGCACGCGCGGCGGCGACGAGGTCAATCTGGTCCAGGGCGGACGCAACTACGGCTGGCCCGAGGTCACCTATGGCATCGAGTATCGCGGTGTGCCGATCGAGGGCAGCGTCACGGCCCGCGAGGGCACCGAACAGCCCGTCTACTACTGGGATCCCTCAATCGCCCCGGGTGGCCAGATCTTCTACGACGGGGCGATGTTCCCGGAATGGCAGGGCAACCTTCTGGTCGCTGCCCTGCGCGACAAGCACATCGCCCGTCTGGTGATCGAGAACGGCCGCGTGGTCGGCGAAGAGCGGCTGCTGACCGATCTGGGTGAACGCGTCCGTGACATCGCCATCGCCGCCGACGGCGCGGTCTGGGTCATCACCGACGAGGACAACGGCAAGCTCGTCCGCCTCGCGGCGCAGTAGACGACCCTGAGCCGGAAGGGCGATCAGCCCTTCCGGTCGACCCTGACCGGCACGAAGTTTGACGGGTGGCTGACCACGCGTTCACTGGCGCGCGACGGGCGCTGTCCGACCAGGAGCCCGCCCCACAGGGCAAAGGACATCATGGCGTGCTGGAGGTTCTTGTCCTTGTCGTTCATCGTGTGCGTCTCCTTTCGCTGAACGGGGGAAGGAGACACGTCGTGCGTCGGGGGATCTCACCCTCTCGTCGTTTCGCGTCACCCTCACCTTGCGCCCCATCGCGCGCAGAATCAAGTTTTTGATCCGATACCGGAGTAGTTTTCGTCTTTATGTCGTCAACCGAACACAGCGTTCCCAAGGCTGTCGCCACCCCTTGCATCAAGGTTTGCGTGGTGGACGGGGCGTCCGGCCTCTGCCTCGGCTGTTACCGGACGCTTGGGGAAATCGGCGGCTGGAGCGGGCTGAGTGACCAGCAACGCGCGGAAATCATGACGGAACTTCCCGGTCGGCGCGAACGGATCGACCCTCGGCTGCGCGGAGACTGAGGCGTAAACCTTTCGTCGACCCTGTCTCTTCACCCCATCCCAACGGCCCCCAGGGCATAGGGGGATGCGCCGCAGAAGCGGCCGGGCCGCAGGGAAGCATGCCGTTGCGTTTCGACCTTCAGTCCGCCGTTGTCATGGCTACGGCGACGCTGTCTTCGCTGACCGTGGCCTGGTGGTTCACCCACCGTGAGCCGCGTGAGGCCGAGGCTGCTGTCGTCATGCCGGCCGTCGCGACGGCTCCGGCGTCTGGCGGGGTGGCCCAGATCGCCCGGTCCGCCGATGGCCACTACTGGGCCCAGGCCGACGTCGAGGGCCGCGCCGTGCGCATGCTGGTCGACACCGGCGCCAGCGTCGTCGCCCTGACCCGTGAAGACGCCCTGCGACTGGGCCTGCGCCTGACGCCGGCCGACTTCACACAAACGGTCGAGACCGCCTCGGGGCCCGTGATGGCCGCCGCTGTCGAACTGGACCACGTCTCGGTCTCCGGAGCCCGTGTCGAGGATGTGCGGGCCCTGGTCGTCGAGGAAGGCCTGCCGCATTCCCTGCTGGGCATGAGCTATCTGGGACGGCTGTCGGCGTTCGAGGCGCGGCCGAATGGGCTGACACTCCGGCCCTAGGGCCTGATCCGGAAAGGTGTGCGCGGTTTTCCGGCAAGATCAGGCCCCAAAAGTCAGAGTGCCTTGACCACCACCGACACTGCCGTCGCCAGCAGATAGAGGGCGAAGGCGCGCCGCAGGATCCTGCGGTCCAGCCGGTGCGCCAGCCTGGCCCCGTAGGGCGCGACCAGGGTCGTCAGCAGCCCCATGGCTACAGCGGCGGGGACGTTGACGTAGCCCAGGCTGAGCGGTGGTCGACCTTCCGCGCCCCAGCCGAACACCATGAAGCCCAGCGTCGCCGCCAGGCCGATCGCCACGCCGAAGCCCGATGCCGTGGCCACCGCCTGATGGATCGGACGCCCGCACAGGGTCATCAGCATCCCGCCGAAACTGCCGCCGCCTACCCCCATCATGGCCGAAAGCCCGCCGATCAGGCTTCCGATCCCACGCCGCCCCCAGCCGTCGGGCAGATCCTTCGCCAGCGTCGCGGTCTCGGGCAGCAGGCCCATCTGGGCGGCGACCACGATCAGGCAGACGCCATAGACGAAGGCCAGCCCCTCCATCGACGTCAGCCCTGCGACGCCGGCTCCGATCAAGGCCCCGAAGGCGACCCAGGGCGTCCAGCGCTTCAGGACCCGTTCGTCCACGGCCCCATGAGCCCTGTGCGCGCCCAGCGAGCGCCAGGATGTGGCGACGATCGTCAGGAGCGAAGTGCCGATGGCGACATGCAGGTTCGCCTCTCCGCCCAGCCCCAGCACCGAAAAGGCATAGAACAGGGCCGGCACCAGCACCGTGCCGCCGCCGACCCCGAACAGACCCGCGATCAGACCGCCGACCAGTCCGGCGGCGAGGACGGCGGCGGCCAGCAGCAGAAGTTCGGTCAGGTCGAGCCCGTTCAGAACCGCACCGTCGCGCCCAGCTGGACGATGGGGAAGATGCCCTTGTCCTCGGCCTCGGCGGAGATGTCGCGCGCCTCCTGCTCCAGTCGGGCGCGGAACGCCGGGTCGTTGGACAGGCTGCCGCCGGTGGAGTTCAGCGCCACCTCGGGGGCTTCGCTCCAGGCAAAGCCGGCGATGGCGCGAAAGCCGAAGCGGCTGTCGCGATAGAAGGCGTCATCAAAGCCCACGCCGACGAAGGGAGCCACATCCGACAGCTTGATCGCGCCGGACAGTGTCCCGACCTGGCCGGGCGTGACGATCTGGCCTCCGATTTCGACCGGCACACTCGGCCGTGCGGACAGGCCGATGCTCCGGTCGCCGATATAGACTCCGCCAGAGATCAGAAAGGCGTTCTGGAAGGGATGCAGGTCGACGAAGGCCGAGACCGTGTCGAAATCGAACCGTCCGGAATAGTCCACGCCATCGAAGTTCTGATCCACGTCGTAGCCCAGGGTGTCGATTCCGCCCCTGAGAACGAAGACCGGCCCAAGCGACAGCTGCGCCTCCAAGCCTGCACCGGGTGTGCCGAGGTTGAGCGCGGCCGTGATCGGCGACCGGGCTCGGGTCTGGGCGTCGGCCGTGCCTGCGACGGCAGCGAGAACGGCGGCGAGGGCGAGCGTGTGTTTCATGGGCAAAGAGAGAGCGCCCATCGTGCTTAACGGAGGCTTGACGACCGAAGTCTGGCAGGCGGCCTCAGAAGCGAAACGTCAGGCCGATCTGGGCGACGGGATAGATCGAATAGGGCTCGACCTCGTCTTCGAGATCGTCGATCTCGGCGGCGAGGCGGGTCTGGAAGGCGCGGCTGTTGGACAGGGTCCCCCCACGAGACGCAAGATGCACACGGGGTGTGCCGCTGAAAGCGGCTCCGAGCATCACGCGCGCCCCCCAACGGCGGTCAGCGGTGAAGGTGTCGTCGTAACCGACGCCCAGAAAGGGCGAGGCGACATTGGCCTCGATCCCGCCGTTCACCTCGCCGATCTGGGCCGGTGTGAAGAGTGCGCCGCCCACGCGAACAGCCCTGACAGGCCGTCCCGAGAGATCCACCTCAGGCTCGCCAAGAAAGACGCCGCCGGACACCAGCCAGGCTGTCCCGCCGGGGTGCCAGTCCGCGAAGACGCCCACCGAACGGCCTTGTCCGGCGACGCGGTAGTTGAACCCACGGTAGCGACCCGTCGCCTCGGCGCTCAGGGCGTCAACAGTTCCGCGAAGGACAAGTTGATTGCTCCAGGCATACTGAACTTCGATACCCGCGCCGCGTGAGCCCGCGATCACGCCCACGGCCCGGCGATCACCGTCGGAGCTCGGTGCCGTCTGGGACATGGCGGGAGCGGCCGTCACCAGCGCCACGAGGACGCTCGGCCAGAAATGGCGACGCATGGCAAACCTGTCTGATCCCGGGGAGGACGCTGAAGTCCTTAACCTGATTTCACGACGTCGCAATCACAACGGGTCAGGCCGCCTGATCGACTCGTTCGCGGCGCGCCTCGGCCTCACGCACGGCGTCCAGTGCCCGGTCGACGACCTCCAGCCCCGCGCCCGGGCGGATGGCCTCGACCGTCAGGATGCGGCGGAAGGCCCGCGCACCCGGCCGCGCATGCATCAGGCCCAGCATGTGCCGGGTCATGGCCGACAGGGACACGCCCTCCTCCAGCCGCGCCGCCAGATAGGGACGGTAGCGAGCGACGGCCTCGAAGGCGTCCACCTCGGCAGTCGTTGCGCCGAAGAGACGCTGGTCCGCCAGACCCAGCAGAGCCGGCTCATGATAGGCGGCCCGGCCCATCATGACGCCATCCAGAGCCACGCCATCGCTGCTGTCGAGGTGCGCTCCAGCCTCGTCCAGTGTGCCGATGCCACCGTTGATCGAGATCGACAGATGCGGCCGCTCGCGCTTCAGCCGCCGCACGAGCGCATAGTCCAGCGGCGGGATGTCCCGGTTCTCCTTGGGCGACAGGCCCTTCAGCCAGGCCTTGCGTGCATGAACCACGAAGACCTCGACGCCTACGGCCGCGCAGGCGTCGACCAGGGCGAACAGGCTCTGTTCCGGGTCCTGGTCGTCCACACCGATGCGGCATTTGACGGTGGCCGGGACGGATACCGCCTCGCGGATGGCCGCCATGCACTCGGCCACCAGCTCCGGCTCGCGCATCAGACAGGCGCCGAACCGGCCGGACTGGACCCGGTCGGACGGGCAGCCGGCGTTCAGATTGATCTCGTCGTAGCCGAGGTCGGCCCCGATCCGCGCTGCCTTTGCCAGCTGGTCCGGGTCGGACCCGCCGATCTGCAACGCGACGGGGTGCTCGACCGGATCGAAGCCCAGCAGCCTCTCCGGGTCGCCGTGAATGACCGCCGGGGCCGTGACCATCTCGGTGTAGAGCAGCGCCTGCCTCGTCAGGGTCCGGTGAAAGGCGCGGCAATGCCGATCCGTCCAGTCCATCATCGGGGCGACGGACAGGCGGCGGTGGGCCTTCAGCGGGTCGGCGGGAGCAGTCACGGCGCTCCCATAGGCCAAACAGGGCGCGAAATCACGCCCCGGAGCGGCCAACCGGTCAGTAAGCGAAGTCGCGGTAGATGCGGGTGACGTCGCCTTGCCAGTCGCCGTGATACAGATCCAGCAGTCGCTCGGCCGGCGTGACGCCCGAATCTGCGATGTCTTCCAGCTCCGCCAGATAGCCCCGCTCGTCGACCATGCCGCCCGAGAAGCGGGCGCGGTTCTTCAGCCCCTGCTTGGCGATGGCGACCATGTCGACGGCGATGTCGCGCACGGATCGGCCCGCCACCTCGGCGCGCAGGCCCAGCTTGGTCACGTCGCGGCGCAAGCGCTCATGGTCGGCGATATCCCAGTCCTTGCAGAGATCCCAGGCGGCGGCCAGCGACGGCGCGTCATAGAAGATGCCGACCCACAGGGCGGGCAGGGCGCAGATGCGGCTCCAGGGTCCGCCGTCGGCGCCGCGCATCTCCAGGTACTGTTTCAGCCGGACTTCGGGGAACAGGGTGGTCAGATGATCGGCCCAGTCCTTGGCCGTCGGCCGATCACCCGGCAGGGCGGGCAGGCGACCCTCCATGAAGTCCCGGAACGACTGGCCCGAAGCGTCGATGTAGCGGCCGTCGCGCTTGACGAAGTACATCGGCGTGTCGAGCGCATAGTTGACGTAGGTCTCGAACCCGAACCCGTCCTCGAACACGAAGCCCAGCATGCCGGTCCGATCGGCATCTGTATCGGTCCAGACATTGGCGCGGGCCGACAGGAAGCCGTTGGGGCGGCCTTCGGTGAACGGAGAACAGGCGAACAGCGCCGTGGCGATGGGCTGTAGCGCCAGCGAGGTGCGGAACTTCAGCACCATGTCAGCTTCGGAGTCGAAATCGAGGTTGGCCTGGATGGTGCAGGTCCTCAACATCATGTCGAGGCCGAGGTTGCCCACCTTGGGCATGTAGGCCCGCATGATGTTGTAGCGGCCCTTGGGCATGACCGGCACGTCCGCGCGGGTCCACATCGGATCAAAGCCGGCGCCCACGAACCCGAGATTCAGGAGGTCCGCGACCTGCTTGACCTCCATCAGGTGCTGGCCGGTCTCGGAACAGATGTCGTGGATGGTCAGAAGCGGTGCGCCCGACAGTTCGAACTGCCCGCCGGGCTCAAGGCTGATGGAGGCTGTGAAACCCTCTGCATTCTTGCGCTCCAGGGCGATGACGTGACCGCCTTCCTCGACGGGAGCCCAGCCGAAGCGCTGCAGGCCTTCCAGCATGGCATGGATGCCGTTCGGGCCTTCATAGGTCGGACGACGCAGGGTCGACTTGTCGAAGCCGAACTTCTCGTGCTCGGCCCCCACGCGCCAATGGTCCTTGGGCTTGATGCCCTTCGACAGGGCACCGGCCAGGTCGTCGAACGTCAGAGGTGCGGTGTCGATCATGAAAGCCCCAGCGGACGCCTCGCCCGTCGCGGCTAGATGGGCGGGAATATGGCGACCGGCAAGGGGCCTATCGCTCCCAGTCGCCAACGGCGGCCTGCCACAGGGTCATGGCGGCGATGGCGGCTGTATCGGCCCGCAGGATACGCGGCCCCAGCGATACCGCCGTCGTGAAAGGCAAGCTGCGCAGCCGCTCGCGTTCCTCCGGCGAGAAGCCGCCCTCCGGCCCGATCAGAATGGCCCAAGGCCCCGGTTCGTTGATCGCCGAAGCGACCGGCGCGCCGCCGGCTTCGTCGCAGAACATCAGCTGGCGACCGTCGTCCCAGCGATCGAGGATCGCCTCCAGCTTCACCGGTTGGTCGACGACGGGCACATCCAGCCGCCCGGTCTGCTCGGCGGCCTCCTCGGCAATGGAGTCCAGCCTGTCCAGCCGGACGCGGTCGGCGTTGGTCCTCTGGGTGATGGTCAGTCGAACCCGCTTGGCGCCCAGCTCGGCGGCTTTCTCAACGATGGTCTCGACTCGCGCCTTCTTCACTACGGCGACGATCAGCTCGAGATCGGGGCCATGGGTCTGAGGCCGCACCTGCGCCTCTGCCCGCAGGACGACGCCCTTCTTCAGCACCTCGGCGACGACGCAGCGCCACTCGCCGTCGGCGCCGTTGAAGACCAGCAGCGGATCGCCTGCCGTCAGCCGCATGACCTGCGTCAGATAGCGCGACTGATCCAGCGTCGGCGCGAGCGCCGCGCCGGGCGACAAGGGCTGGGGGACGTGGAGGCGGATCATCGCCGCCCCATAGCCTACAGCGACCGCGCGATCAGCAGCTTCATGATCTCGTTCGTGCCGCCGTAGATGCGCTGGACGCGGGCGTCCTTGTAGAGCTGGGCGATCGGATACTCGTTCATATAGCCGTAGCCACCGTGGAGCTGGAGCATCTCGTCGATGGTCTCGCCCTGGATATCGGTGACCCAGTACTTGGCCATGGAGGCGGTCACGGCGTCCAGTTGCCCCTTCAGATGCAGGCCGATGCAGTGGTCGACGAAGACGCGGGCGACGGTCAGCTTGGTCTTGACCTCTGCCAGCTTGAACTGGGTGTTCTGGAAGTCGAGGATCCGCTTGCCGAAGGCCTTGCGGCCCTTGACGTATTCCAGGGTCTCATGGAGGCCACGCTCCGCCGCCGCGACGCCTTGGACGGCGATGTTCAGTCGCTCCTGCGGCAGCTGCTGCATCAGCTGGATGAAGCCCAGCCCCTCGCCGCCGCCGATGATGTTCTCGCCGGGCACCTTCACGTCGTTGAAGAACAGCTCCGACGTATCGTTGCCCTCCATGCCGATCTTGTGGAGGTTGCGGCCGCGCTCGAAGCCCTCGGCACCGTCGGTCTCGACCACGATCAGGCTGGTGCCCTTGGCACCCTCGGCCGGGTCGGTCTTGGTGACCACGATGATGAAGTTGGCCAGCTGGCCGTTGGTGATGAAGGTCTTGGACCCGTTCACCACATACTGGTTGCCCTGCTTGATGGCGGTGGTCTTGATGCCCTGCAGGTCTGAGCCCGCGCCCGGCTCGGTCATGGCGATGGCCCCGACCAGTTCGCCGGTCAGCAGGCGGGGCAGCCAGCGCTGCTTCTGCTCTTCGGTGCCGTAGTGCCAGATGTAGGGGGCGACGATGGCGTTATGCAGAGAGATGCCGAAGTGGTCGGCGCCCTTCCAGCCGAGCTGGCGCATCAGGACCACCTCATGGCGGTAATCGCCGCCCATGCCGCCCTCTTCCTCGGGCATGGACAGACCCATCAGGCCCGCTTCACCGGCCTTGGTCCACAGCTCGCGCGGGACGCTGGAGTTGGCGATCCAGGACTGCACGGCCTCGGGCGGCGCGTGCTCGTCGATCCATTTGGCGACGGAGTCGGAGAAGAGGACGATTTCCTCGTCCTTCATGAAGTCGGGCTCGGGGACGGACAGGGGGTTCATCCAACTTCTCCTCCCCGTCCCGCAGGGATGGGGAGGGGGACCGCGAAGCGGTGGAGGGGTTCTGGCCACCGCGAGATTTCTGGATGACGGAAAGAACCCCTCCGTCACGGCCCCGAAGCAGGGCCGCGCCACCTCCCCGTCGCTTCGCGACAGAGAGGAGACGGGATGATCAGAACGCCTCCGCCGGCATGGCCATCAGCACGTCCGCGCCGGTCTTCAGCTTCTTCAGGTGGGCGCCGGCGTCGGGCAGGATGCGCTCGACGAAGTAGCGGCCGGTCTGGAGCTTGGTGACGTAGTAGGGGTCGGTCGAGCCGGCGTCGATCTGCTTCTGGGCTGCAACAGCCATCTGGGCCCAGACATAGGCCAGCGCCGTCAGGCCGAAGATATTCAGATAGTCGGTGGAGGCGGCCCCCGCATTGTCTGGGTTCTGCATGCCGTTCTGCATCAGCCACATCGTGCCTTCCTGCAGTTTCTTCTTGGTGTCGGCCAGGCCTTCGACGAAGGGCTTGACCGGATCGGACGCGCCGCCGTGTTCGGCCACGAAGGCGTCGATGTCGGCAAACCAGCTCATGATGGCGCGGCCACCGTTGGCCGGCAGCTTGCGACCCACCAGGTCCAGCGCCTGGATGCCGTTGGCACCTTCATAGATCATGGTGATGCGGGCATCGCGCAGATACTGGGACGCCGGGAAGTGCTCGGTGTAGCCCGAGCCGCCGTGCACCTGCATGGCCAGCGACGCGACGTGGAAGCCCTTGTCGGTCAGATAGGCCTTCAGCACCGGGGTGATCAGACCCATGTAGTCGCGGGCCTTGGTGGCCGTGGCCTCGTCGTCCGAATGCTGCAGATCGGCCTGAAGCGCGGTCCACAGGGTGAAGGCCTGGCCGCCCTCGACGAAGGCCTTGGCCTCCAGCAGCATTCGGCGCACGTCGGGGTGGACCAGGATGCTGTCGGCCGGGCCGGACGGGTTCTTGGCACCGGTCAGCGAACGCCCCTGCAGGCGGTCATGGGCGAACTCGACCGCGGCCTGATAGGCGGCAGTGCCTATGGCCAGACCTTGCAGGCCGGTACCCAGGCGCGCCTCGTTCATCATGACGAACATGGCCGCCATGCCTTTGTTCTCGGTGCCGACGAGCCAGCCCTTGGCCCCCTCATAGGCCATGACGCAGGTGGCGTTGCCGTGGATGCCCATCTTGTGCTCGAGCCCGGCGCAGGCCGCGCCGACGTTCCGCTCGCCCAGCGAGCCGTCCTCATTGACCAGGAATTTGGGCACGACGAACAGGCTGATGCCCTTGATGCCTTCCGGCGCGCCCTCGATGCGGGCCAGGACCAGATGGATGATGTTGTCAGTGAAGTCGTGCTCGCCCGAGCTGATCCAGATCTTCTGGCCGGTGATCGAATAGCTGCCGTCGCCGTTCGGGACCGCCTTGGTGCGGATCAGGCCAAGGTCCGTGCCGCACTGGGGCTCGGTCAGGTTCATGGTCCCGCCCCATTCGCCCGACGCCATCTTGGGCAGATACATGGCCTTCTGCTCATCCGAGCCGTTGGCGTTCAGCCCCCAGTAGGCACCGGCCGTCAGGCCCGGATACATGGAGAAGGCGGGGCTGGCGGCCGCGGTGAACTGGCCAAAGGCCATGGCCACGACCGAAGGCATGCCCTGGCCACCATGCTCGGGCAGGGCCGACAGGGCGGGCCAGCCGGCCTCGACCATGGCCTTGTAGGCTTCCTTCCAGCCCGTCGGGCCAGTGACCTTGCCATTGTCCCACTTGCAGCCTTCCTGATCGCCGACCTTGTTCAGGGGGGCGATGACCTCTTCGGAGAACTTGGCACCCTCCTCCAGGATCTGCTGGACCAGATCCGACGACACGTCCTGGAAGCCTGGAGAGTTCGAATAGCGATCGATCTCCAGCACCTCGTTGAGGATGAAGGTCAGGTCGCGGACGGGCGCCTTGTAGGCCATGGGTCAGGCTCTCAGCTTGAACGGATGATTGTGGTGGTGGTCCAGGCGTTCGCGCAGCACCGAGGCGTATTCCTCGGCACCGGGCAGAAGGTCGGGTCGCTGTTCCTTGAGGCGGGCCTCCATGGCCGCGCAGGCCTCCTCGGCCATCTCGATGGCGGCGTCGAGGTCCTCGCGCTGCTGCTTCAGGGCCTCGATCTGGGCGCGATGGCGGCGCAGGGCGATCGCCATCTGATGGGTGTTGCCGTTGTTCCTGTCATACAGATCCAGCATTTCCTGGATCTCGGTCAGGGTGAAGCCGATACGCCGGCCCCGCAGGATCAGTTTCAGCCGCGCCCGGTCGCGCGCGTCGTAAACGCGGGTCTGGCCCTTGCGCGCGGGCGTCAGAAGCCCCTTGTCCTCATAGAACCGCAACGCGCGCGCCGTCGCCCCGAACTCCCGGCAGAGCTGGCGGATCGAATAGGTGCGATGATCGTCGGCGGTCGCCATGGGCCGGGTTCTACCGCAAACTTGACGTGGACGTAAAGGGAAGGTTTCTGCTGCCAGATGTCGCGTAAACACGTCAACAAGGGCCTGGCCCCAAGGAAGGGCGACCTGCCGCAGAAGGACTGCTTGGTCTGCAACCGCCCTTTCATCTGGCGGGCCAAGTGGGCGCGCGACTGGGACAAGATCACCACCTGCTCGGAACGGTGCCGGGGCGAGCGGCGCCGCAAGGCTGCGTTGGAACCGGCCCGGTGACGCGCCCGTTCCTGCGGCTCAAGGAGGATCCGCTGTGCCCCTGATCGCCCGCCACCCCCGGCTGATCGCTGCTGTCGTCGTTGCCGCCGTCGCCTGTCTGACCCTGGCGGGCCTGGCCATGACCCCGCGCAAGGATGCCGAGGGGCGAGCTCTGGGCCCGCGCATGGCCATCGACCTGGTCACGCCGCCCACGCCCGACATCGTGCCGGGCAGTATCCTTGAGGTGGGTCAGGTCAATGATGGATTCGATGACGCGGCTCTCAAGCCGGCGGCGGAGACCGCGGATCCGACCTTCCTGTCCGAGGACGCCCAAGCCGAGCCGGGGGTCGACCTCGCCGACGTGCCGCGCATGCCACCGCCGCGTCCGATCGCGATGGAGACAGAGGTCCCGGTTCAGGCCGCCCCGGTGGCTGATCGGGATGTCCTGGATGATGGCTCGCGGTGGTTCGGACTGGACCAGCTGGATCTCTCGACTGAACCCCAGCCGTTCAAGGATTAGGGGTCTGCGGGCCGCTCGGTAACGCTGCAAGACACAGTAATCGTCCAGATTTGTCGCAATGATTACAGTGCGGTAATCCTGTCTTCGATTTAATCGACCTGTCCGGAATGTAACGGGACAGCCATGCTTCATCCCGCCACACCTCCCCCCGCAACGAGGGGAACCCCAGGCGATGACCAAATCCATTCTGCTGGCCACGACGGCTGTCATCTTCAGCGCGACGGGTGCGCTGGCACAGACCGCGCCTGCCCCGTCGGGCACGGTCCCGCCGCAATCTGCTGTGCCGACGCCGCAGGCCGACTCCAGCCAGCAGGGCGTGCTTGTCTTCACGCCCGACTTCTTCGCCGACCAGCGTCCGAACACAGCGCTGGACATGGTCAGCCGCATTCCCGGGTTCTCGGCCCAGGATGGTGATGGATCACGCGGCTTCGAGGGCGCGGTCGGCAACATCCTGATCAACGGGTCACGGCCGGCATCCAAGAATGACACGGGCTCGAACGCGATCAGCCGCATCCTCGTCGCGCAGGTCGAGCGGATCGAGCTGATCCGGGGCGGCGCGCCCGGCATCGACATGCAGGGCTTTTCGGTCGTGGTGAACGTGATCACACGCTCGACTGCCAGCACCGAACAGATCGCCACGATCAACGGCTTCTTTTTCGAGGGCGGCACCGACCGAGCTGCGGGCAGCTATCAGTTCACCCGTCGGGAGGGCGAGCGGGTCTGGGGCTTCACCCTGTCGGACGGTGTGGCGATCAATGACTCCAACGGCGTCGGCCGGGTCGTGCGCCGCGACGCCAACGGCGCGGTTACCCGGGACGAGGGCTACTACGACGACCAGACAGGTGGCGGTCAGGCCGTTCGCGTCAACTATGCGGACGCCTTCATGGGCGGAAAGATCGACCTGACGGCCCGTCTCGGACGGAACGACTACAGCCAGTACAGCCTCCAGGACGGGCAGGGCCTGCTGCGGGACAGTCGCTACGCTGAGGAAGGCACGAGTGGCGAGATCGGTGCCGTCTTCACGCGCCCCATGGGTACAGGCCTGACGTCGGAGACCCGCTTTATCCGGGAGTGGGAGGACTTCGACGAAGCCTCCACCTTCGTTACCACGACGAATGGCGTGGTTGGCCCGCTTCAGCGCTTCGCCGCCGAGGGCAATGCGTCCGAGACCATCCTGCGCTCCCTTCTACGCTGGGAACGCTCGGCCTCCGTCACGCTCGAAGCCGGGGGCGAGGTCGCCTACAACATGCTGGAGACCGAGCAGGCGCTGACCGACGGCGGTGTCGTCATCCCGTTGCCCAGCGATCAGATCAAGGTCGAGGAGACCCGGGGCGAGGTCTTCGCCCGCGGCACCTGGCGCATCCGCCCGAACCTGACCCTTGAAGGCGGGGTGCGGCTGGAGGCCTCCACCATCAGCCAGTCCGGGGACGCCGATCAGGAGAAGAGCTTCTTTTACGCCAAGCCGCGCTTTCTCGCGACCTGGACCCCCATGCCCCAGAACCAGGTCCGCTTCCGCTTCGAACGGGAGGTCGGACAGCTCGACTTCGGTGATTTCGCGGCCGGTGCGGATCTGGAGGATGAACAGCTGTTCGGCGGCAACGTCGATCTGGAGCCAGAAGAGCGCTGGATCAGCGAGCTGACCTGGGAGCGCCGCTTCATGGGCGACGGCATCGTCTCGATCGGCTACCGCCACGATGAGATCATCGGCGTGATCGACCGCCTGCCCCTGCCGCGCGGCCTGTCGGCGGTCGGCAACATCGGCGACGGGACGCTGGACCAGCTGGCCGTCAATGTGGTCCTGCCGATGGACTGGGCCGGATTCTCGGGCGGCGAGTTCCGCTTCCGCAATACCTGGAACGAGACCTCGGTCACCGATCCGACCACGGGTCAGGACCGCCCGATCTCGGGCGTGCGGCCGTCGCAGCCGGCCTTCACCATCGCCCAGGACATCACCAGCTGGCGGATCAACTGGGCCGTGACCTACCTGGAGAGCCTGCGCCAGTTCAACTATGGCCCGGACCAGATCTCGGGCTTCACCGGCAGCGACTACCTGGAAGCCAATATCGAGTACAAGCCGACGCCCACCTGGGCGATCCGGGCCCAGGTCAACGTCTGGAACGACTTCCAGGGCGAGCGCACGGTCTTCGCCGACCGATCATCCGCTCGACCAGTCGCCTTCACCGAATTGCGCCCCACGGACCCGCGCACCTTCTGGCAAATCCGGGTGCGCAAGACCTTCTGAGGTCCAGGGCCCGACGCAAGCAAAAGGCCCGGCGGATCGCTCCGCCGGGCCTTCGTCTGTCTGGGGCAGTGGGGCTCAGCGAATGCCGGCCATTCCCTTCTTGAGGATCGGCGAGATCACAAGAAGGAAGACGCCGACGCCGACGCCGACCCAGCCGATAGTCCCGAAGATGGAGCCATAGGTCTGAAGGGCCAGCTCGGGGTTGGTCACCACGCCTGCGACGGTGTCGGTGGCCGTGGCCTTGGCGATCAGGCCGGCCACGATGTGGGCCACCGAGCTGGACAGGAACCAGACGCCCATCATCAGGCCGACGACGCGATCCACCGACAGCTTGGTGATCATCGACAGGCCTACCGGCGAGAGGCAGAGCTCGCCCAGGGTGTGGAAGAAGTAGGTCAGGAAAAGGAAGAACAGGGGAACCCGGAAGTCCGCGTTCGCCGCATTCCCGGTCGACCAGGTCAGGACCAGGAAGCCCAGTCCGACGAACACCAGACCCATCGAGAACTTCACGGGCGTGGAGGGCTCGATGTTGCGCTTGGCCATCCACACCCAAAGCGCCGCGAAGATCGGGCCGAAGATGACAATGATGGCCGGGTTGAACAGCTGAGTCTGGGCGGCGTTGAACCACGAGGGCATCTGGGTGGACTGGTCGGCGAACAGGCTCAGCGACGATCCCGCCTGCTCGAACAGGGCCCAGAACAGGACCGAGAAGAAGATGAGGACCTGGGCCACCAACATGCGGCTGCGTTCGGCCCCCTTGAGGCGCAGGACGGTGTAGCCGACGACCAGGATGAAGGTCGCCATCGCGACCGGGATCAGGACGGCCTCGACCAGGGCATGTCGCTGCATCAGGAGCCAGGTCGGGAAGACCGCGACAAGGCCCGCGATCCAGAAGAAGGGTACCAGCGGCACCCCGAGCAACTTCCGCCCCTCGATCGGCTTGCTCGGCTCGCCGCGGCCTTCCAGCCAGCTTTGGCCCAGGATGAAGGTGATCAGGCCGAACAACATGCCGATGCCGGCCAGGCCGAAGCCATAGGCCCAGCCGTAGGCGATGCCGAGCCAGGCGCAGAGCGACGTGGCCAGAACCGCGCCGAGGTTGATGCCGACGTAGAAGATGGTGAAGCCGCCGTCCCGACGCGGATCGTTCTTCTCATAGAGGGCACCCACGACCGTGGAGATGTTGGCCTTCAGAAAGCCGACGCCGACGATGATCAGTGACAGGGCCAGGAATAGGATCGGCTCCGCTGACAGATCGCGCTCGACGCGGGTGGTGTATCCGTCCGGCGCGATCTGGGTCGGGAAGCCGGCGGCCGTGGCGGCCTGTGCACCGGACCCGGCCGGCTGGCCTTCCGCGTCCTCAATGGTCACACCCTCGGGCAGGATAGAGATGGGCACGCGGTTGTCCCCGACGACCGCGAAGATCTGGCGATTTGTGTCACGCCCCTCGACCTCAAGCGCATACTCCGTGCCCCCGACGGTCAGGTATTGTTTGCCGCCCGATCCCTCGAAGGCCATGGTGAAGTGACCGGCCACAAGCAGGGCGGCCCCGATGATCACGGCCCGGCGCGATCCCAGATACTTGTCAGCGATCAGGCCGCCGATGACCGGCATGAGGTAAACGAGGGCGGCGTAGGCGGCGTAGATGCCTTGCGCCTCCGCCGGTCCGAACAGGAAGTGCTGCGTCAGATAGAAGATCAGCAGCGCACGCATGCCGTAGTAGGAGAAGCGCTCCCACATCTCGGTCAGGAACAGGATCACCAGCCCGCGCGGGTGCCCCAGAAATGTCTTGCGAGGCGCGAACGCGCCCCCCCCATCCGTCGTGCTCAACGGCTCACTCCCTGCAGTTTGGCGCCCTGCGGCGCGATCGGCGGCATAAGCAGCACGGCAGGAAAGCCCCGACAAGCCTTATGGTAATCGAACCGTCACGATCCTTATGGTAATCGAACCGTCACGATCCGCCGATGAACCGTACCTGAACCGGCGCTCAAGCAGCGAGCCGCCGCGCGGCGAGCGGTAGCGCCCTAGGATGCGTTGGCGGCCTCATGTGCCAGCAGCCAGCGCTTGCGCTCCAGTCCGCCAGCATAGCCGGTGAGGGTTCCGTTCGCTCCGATGACCCGGTGGCACGGCACGATGACGCCGACTGGATTGGAACCGTTGGCCAGCCCCACGGCCCGGACCGCGCTCGGGCGACCGATGGCGGCGGCCAGTTGGCCATAGCTGCGGGTCTGTCCGACCGGAATGGCACGCAACGCCGCCCAGACCTCGGATTGAAACGCGGTGCCTTGGGTCTTCACCGGCAGGGCGTCGAGGGCGCGGACGTCGCCGTGGAAGTACGCCGCAATCGCACGTCGGACGGCCTCGGGGGCGCGACCCGGAGTCAGCGATGCGCCCGGAGCGTGCCGCGCCAGAAGCCTGCACATCCGCGCCTCGAAGTCGGCGAAGTCCAGCGCCCGGACTGCGCCGTCGCTGTCCGTCACGATCAGCATCTCGCCGACCGGGGTCTCCATCCGGTCCAGCGCGAGTGTCTCGGTGTGGGCTTCAGGCCGCGTGTCGGTCATCGTCGATCTCCATCAGTTCGGCAGCCGCAATCCCCGCCGTGCGCAGGTGCAGCGCCCCATAGGCCCGCCAGGGCCGCCACCGCTCGGCCCGGCGAACCAGAGCCTCGTCCGTTGCGTCCAGCCGGTCGTTAGGCGGGTCGTCTCCCGCATCTGCCCAGAGTCCGGGTAGCCGCAGTCCCGGGCGCGCGGCGATCAGTGGCCGCAACACCGGATCGGCGGACAGGTCGCGCGCGATGGCCTCCGGGTCCGCCGAAAGGTCGAACACCCGCCGCACCCGGGCCAGCACGCCGGGCAGGGCCCTGAGGTCGTCCGCCTCCACGACCAGCTTCAACCGCCCCGGCTCGCCCGGCGTCGCTGTGACCCGCCCCGCCGCCCCGTCGATCGGGCGGGTCAGGTCGCGCCGCCAGACCTTGCCTTCAACCACATCGCCCCGGGCGGCCAACGCCGCCAGCAAGGCGTCCCAGTCGAAGGGTGGGCGATAGGTCAGGCTCAGGCTCACGCCCCCTGCGCTCGGTCTGTCAGCTCTGCGCCGCAGGGTCGAGGGCGGACGGCCATAGAGCGCCTGAAACGTCTCGTTGAACCGGCGCACCGAGCCGAAGCCGGATGCGAGCGCCACCTCGGCCATCGACAGGTCGCTCTCCTGGATCAGGGCCTTGGCCAGCAGCACGCGCCGCGTCTGGGCCACGCTGACCGGGGCCGCGCCCAGATGCTGCCGGAACAGGCGACGCAGCTGGCGCTCCCCGACACCGAGACGTCCGGCAAGCGCATCGACATACCCCTCATCGAGGGCCCCTTGCTCGATCAGGGCCAGGGCCCGGCTGACCGTGTTCGAGGTGCCGCGCCAGGCGCCCATGTCGGGTGCCGTCTCGGGACGGCAGCGCAGACAGGCGCGGAACCCGGCTTCCTCTGCCGCCGCCGCCGTCGGTACGAAGATCATGTTCTCCCGCTTCGGCGTCCGGGCCGGACAGACGGGGCGACAGTAGATGCCGGTGGTCTTCACGCAGCCGAAGAACCGCCCGTCGAACCGGGCGTCCCGCGTCAGGACCGCCCGATAGCAGGCCTCCTGATCCAGACGGTGTGCGGCGTTGTCCATGCCGCGAGAATGGACCGGGGCCGGTCCCCTGTCTCGCGGTTTTCGGACATCTCAGCGGTCGTTTCTCAGCGACGGATCATCCGCACAAGATTGGCCAGGACGGAACCCGCCATCATCAGAGCCATCACCGCCGCCGACCATGTCAGCAGGATGGACAGGGTCAATCCTACGCCGGCCAGATCCCGCCCGCGTTCATCGATCATGCGCAGCCAGTCGAGCGTTAGCAGGTCGCGGTTGATCGCCACCGTGGCCATCTCTCCGGCCGAACTCAGCAGGAACAGTTCGCCTGCCTGGACGAGGGCCCACAGCAACACAAGATTGCCGACCGCCACCCCGGCCCGGAACAGGGCCCTCAATCGCTCGGCCGTCGGATTGATCAACGTGAACAGATCGACCGCCATCTGGGCCAGGGCGAAGGCGAGGATGGGTGCATAGAGGGCGGTCCACACCGGTGCACCGGCGACCGTGACCGGCTGATCCGCGATCTCGAACGAGGCCAGACCCGGGAAGCTGACCAGACCCAGCCACCACAGGACGAACAGACCCAGGGCCAGGAACGAGAACACCGCCTCGCTCGCCGGACCGGCCCGGCCCGCATGGACTTGCACAGGCTTGAGGTTGAGGCCCGCACTGCCGCTGGCCTGCGTCGCCTCCCTGGCCTTGACGCCCCATGTGAGAGGATCGGACAGGCCAAACAGCGAAAGGTCCTTGGCCCGCCATTCGGTCATCCACTTCGGCCGGATCCGGTAGTGTTCCATGATCGCGCCGGCCAGCGTCAGGCCCCCGATCAGTGTCAGGCCCGATCCGAAGAAGCCATGGAAGGCCTGGGCGATCGCCTGGCCCGGCTCACGGGGTCCGCTGACCAGGGTGACGACCAGTGACAGGGCGTGGATGGCCAGGAGAACCAGCAGCCCCGCCTTCACCCCGTAAAGCCACCAGGGCAGAAGTTCGGGCCCGATCAGACTGTCGGGTCCCGCGCGATACCGTGCAGCGACCGCCAGCGGATGACCGATCTCCTTCAGAACGCCTTCGACCTCTGCCGGCGTCAGATCGCGGCCCAGATCACTCTCCTTCGCCTCCATGCGCGACACGATCAGCTCGCGCAGTTCGTCGGTGATGTCCGCCCGGGTCTCGGGCGGGAGCTGGGCGGCCACGGCCTCCAGCCAGCGTTCGATGATGTCGTCGGACGTGCCGGTCATGGCGTGTCCCTCCCCGGTGAATGTTCGGATGTCAGAGAAGCCTGTCCAGCGAGCCGCCGATGGCCCGCCATTCGGTGGTCAGTCGGTCCAGCAGGGACACGCCCAGCGGCGAGAGCAGATAGAAGCGTTTCTTGCGCTTCTCCTCCTCACGCCATTCGCTGAGGAGCAGCCCCTGGGATTCCAGACGGCGCAGCAGGGGATAGAGGGTCGATTCCTCCATCTCCAGCCCGTCCGCCGCCAACGCCTGGCGCAGCGTATAGCCGTAGCGCTCGGTCCTCAGGCAGGCGAGAACCGCCAGTACCAGCGACCCTCGCCGCAGCTCCAGCCGCATGGATTCGAAAAGCTCGTCGTCAGAAGACAAGGTCGGTCTCCGTGCGTCACATAGTGTGTGACACACAGTGTATGGCGCATACTGTATGAGGGAGTCAAGTGGGGACGTGCGATTCTCCCTCGGGGAAGGCGGCTCAGCCGGCGTTGCTTCTGGTCAAACGCCAGGTGCGTGGGTCGATCCGGGGTCTGGCCGGGATCTCACCTGCCGGTGGCGGCAGAGGGGCCGGAGACATCGCCGCCGGTCCTGTGAAGGGCGCGGTCAGAACGGAGCCTGGCCGCGGGGAGGCCTCGGCAGGTGCCATGGTGCTCTCGGCCCTCACGTCCGGAGCCTCGGCTGTCGCTACGGCCAGCGTCATCGGCGGCGAAACGAGCGCGCTGTGTGGGAGATCGCGCAGGCGGCGGTATCCGCCCGTGGTGTCCACGGTCTGGGTTGCCGGAAGGCAGGAGGAGTCCGACAGACCATAGAGGTCCACCGCCACGTCATACACGCCGCGCTCAATCAGGGCGCGCACGCCCAGCTGAAGGGGTTCAAGCGCGCTGCGCCCGCCCGAAAGATCGATGGCCGTCCCGCCAAAGATGTCGAACACGCCTGCGCGGATTTCCCGCCCGACGATCTGCTTCTGATAGGCGGCGATCGCCACCACTTCCTGGGAAATGGAGTCCACCAGTCGCAGGTCGACCGCGACATTCATGACGAAGCGCGAGCCTCCGATGCCCGTCTTCGGGTCCTCCGGATCGATCGCGCCGACCCGGATATCGCCGCCCGAGGACTCGATATTGTAGTTCAGCTCGGTGATGCCGCCGACGAGGTAGAAGCGCGAGCCCGCGACCTGACCGGCATGGGTCGGGCGCAAGGGGCCGGGGACATCACCAGCCTGGGCGGGGGCATCGGACAGAACCTGGGCCGCGGCATAGGTCCGTTCGATCTCCGCGACGGACTGGTCTGTCCTTTCGACCAGAGGGACGCCCGCACGACCGATGGCCGTTACGGCGAACAGGGAAGCGCCCTGGCTTACGCGCCGTCCGGTTTCCAGATCCAGCTTGCCGGTCAGATCGGCGATTTCACCGACCGCGAGCCGGGGGGCGAGCAGGCCGCGGCCCGCAGCCGTGTCCGCAAGGCAGGTCAGGGCCGGTGTCAGCGGTGTCGCGTTGGCCGTCGCGGGCGCGCCACCGACGGGCTCTGCATAGAGGCCGGTCGCCGGATCGAAGCGCGTGGACGCGCATCCGGAAAGGATCGAGGACGCCGCGAGAACGGCAAGGACGGCGCGGCTGTTGACGCGGTGCGCGCTCATGAGCCGGCCTCCGCCCGCTCGAGACACCCGTCGTAGATTCCTGGGTCCCGCAGGCCCGTCAGCAGCTCGAACACGCCCCTCTCCACAAGGGTGCGCACCGCCGCCTGGAGCGGTTCGACTGCCTGGGTCCCGCCCGACAGGACGGCACCGACGCTGTCGGAGCCACCGCTCAGGCCGAGATTCATCTCGCGTCCGACCAACTGCTTCTGGAAGGAGACCGTATCGACAACGATCTGGGAGCGGCTGTCGACCAGGCGCAGGTCGACGGCGACGTTCATGACATAATCGGAAGCGCTGCCCCGGGCCCGAAGGCCGGTTACGGCCGCTTCGCCCACCTGTGCGTTCAGTCCCGAGGACTGGATGTTGTAGTTCAGCTCGGTGATGCCCCCGACGATGAAATACTCCGAGCCCGCGACCTGACCGGCGAAGATCGGGCGGAAGTTTTCGGCCGACTGGCCGGCGAGTTCAGGCGTGTCGGACAGAAGGTGCCTTTGGGCATAGTCCAGCTCGATCTGCGAGACGCTGTTGTCCAGCCGTTCGACTACAGGCGCTCCGGCGCGGGCGAGGGCCGTGATGGCGAACAGGGACGCCCCCTGCGAGACCCGGGCCCCGGTGTCGAAATCGACCCGGCCCGTCAGGTCGCCGATCCGCCCGACCGCCATGCGGGGCGTGTCGAGCCCAAGCGCGCTGTTGCGCTCGGCCAGGCATGTCAGGGCTGCGGTATAGGGGGTCGGGTTTCCCGTGGCATGGACCCGTCCTCCGCGAACGAAGTCATCCGGCGCTCCGGCCAGCGCGGGAGATGCCACCGACAGACCGGCGACGGCCAGGGCGAGGATCGGGGCGGACAAGCGGCGGCGGGTCATGACGGGTCTCCGGAAAAAGGGGGATGGTGGCGTCAGCGGGGACGGTTGCCATTGGCGGAGATGTCGCCGGTGTTGGTCTGGTCGGAGTTGACGATCACGGTGTTCCAGGACCCGGTCACCGAGACGGTCAGAAGATTTCCGATCGCCGTGCCTGATGAACTGCCGGCTCCCGACGAAAAGTAGTCGGCACCGCTGCGGGTCGGAACGTCGGCCGGCCCGTCGGACTGGAAGAAGCTGTTCGCATTTTCCTGGAGGATGCCGTTCACGATCAGGCGGTTGCCGATCTGATCGCGGGACGGGGAGCCATAGGTCCGCGCCTCCATCTGGCGGCCGTTGGCATAGCCGGCCTCATAGGTGGCGAGGGATCCGCCGCGCGCCGGAGCGCTCTGGGCAAGGGCCGACGAGACCAGCAGGCCGCTGCTGGCGACGGTGACGGCGGCGCAATTCAGTATTGACCTGGGTCGGTCCATGGCGCGATACCTTTCTGTGACGTTGGTGTCGCCGCGTTGCAGCGCGACGACACCGGGAAGTCAGTGGTTTTAGAAGCCCGTGACGGTCAGGCTGTTGCCGATGGCGGCGGTCGTGGCCGTAACCGATCCGGTCACATTGCGGACGGCCGTGTTCATGTCGGCATAGACCGCCGCCCCGTTGAACTGGGTCGAGGCGACCCGGCCGAACTCGGACTCGATGCTGGCCGAGTTGCTCAGCGCCGCGGAGGTCTGCGAAACATCGCCAACCACGGTCGTGATCGTGGAGTTCAGCGCGGCCGAGGGATCATAGCCCGCGAGCTGGGTGTTGTTGATATTGGTCGCCACGTCGACGTCAATAGTGGCCGAGTTGGCGATCGCGGCCGAGGTCAATGACACATCGCCAGTGACTTGGCCGATCGTCGCATTCAGGCCCGAACGCGAGTCACCCCAGAAGTTCTGGTAGTTGTTCAGCGTCGCGAGGTTGTTGCCTTCGGCCGTGAACGAGTTGGCGATGGCGGCCGAGGTGGCGGACACGTCGCCCGCCACTTCGCTGATGGTCGCGTTCAGCTGGGCGCGGATGTTGGTCCAGTTACGCTGGTTGTTGTCGATGGTCTGGGCATTGGCGGCGCCAGCGGAGGCGGCGAGGCACAGGGCGATCGCCAGGATGGAGGCAGTGGTCTTCATCGGAGTGTTCCTTTCGATTCAAAGCCGAGTATTCGGCAATCCAAACCCAGCAACACTCATACCCACGAGCATACGAGCACGCATTTACACTTCGATAACCACAGGATTCCGCCACGAGGAGCCTTTTTCGCGTGTGAAGTTACTTTAACGCGCAACGGAGATGAACTTTACGAAAGGCCAACCAAATCCATAAAGACATAAGCTACCATGTTGATCGCAAATTCTTTTTTTGGCTCGTTACGGGAATGCTGATCGAGCCAATTTGACACGGCCGCCCATGCTTCTCGCCTGTCCGCGAGCGCGGTCGATCAAGCCTTCCGGCGGATCCGGATCGCCGGAAAGGTCTGTATCGGAGCCGGCGAACGATAGGGGTCATGCTGTCCGCCGCACGAGAATGACAAATTGCTGCGCCGCAACAACGGGTTGCGAATCAGCCCAATTTCAGCCACAGTGACCGGGATAAAGGCCCACTTTCCGGAATCGACCCGTTCATCGATCTCCGATCCGCGAGGGACTGGATGTGGCGGGTTGCGCGCCTGGTCCCCACGCGAGACGACCCCAGGGGGCGACGCTATCCGCCCTGCCGCACAGGACTGAGCCTTTGTTTGATTCGTCTTCTACGAGCGCCGACGCGCGCACGGATCACGTGGCCAAGATCCGGCCCGTGACGGCGGCCGCATTGTTCGGTGGGCTCGTGGGACTGGCGATCGGCTGCGCCTATCTGGGCGGCAGCGTCGCCAAGGCGACAACGGTACGGGCGCAGGCAGAGCGACTGGAAGGCGCGACGGCCGCCGGATTTACCGAAGAGGCGCTGGCTGCCGCCGCAGGCGGCCTAGACGCCAGCGCGCTGGCCATCGCTCGCCGTCATGACCCCTATACTGTTGCTGGTTCTGCCCAGCGCGACCGTCAGGCCGAGCTGCTGACCGCGCGGCTGGAAGGCCTGCGGGGCGATCGTGGTCCGTCCGACCTGCGTCGGGCCAATCTGAACACGCTTGCCGATGCGGCACGCCCGTTCCGCCTGTCCAATGCCCTGGATGCCTCGCGCGATCTCGAATGCCTCACCCAGGCGGCCTACTATGAGGCGCGAGGCGAGGGCACTGACGGCATGCGCGCGGTTGTTCAGGTGGTCCTGAACCGCGCCCGCCATTCGGCCTTCCCGAACAGCGTCTGTGGCGTGGTGTTCCAGGGCTCGAACCGTCGCGTCGGCTGCCAGTTCAGCTTCACCTGCGATGGCTCGATGCGCGGCAATGTGAACCAGGCGGCCTGGAACCGGGCCCGCGACATCGCTTCGGCGGCCCTGTCGGGTGCCGTGTATGCCGGTGTCGGAAACGCCACGCATTTCCACACGACCAACGTCGCGCCGGGCTGGAGGAACAGCCTGATCCGTGTCAACCAGGTCGGGAACCACATCTTCTATCGCTTCGGGGGTCGAGCAGGCTCCTCGACGGCCTTCAGCTACGGGGCTCGTCCTTCCACGCTGGGCGATGGTGCACAGATCGTTCAGGCCAGCCTCGATCCGAGCATGCCGCTGCGTCAGGCCGGTCAGGCCATCGCCTATACGGCCCTGCTGGCCCAGGAAGGCCTGGGGGCGGCTCCAGACCAGGCTTCCGCCTCGACTGAAACACCGACGTCCGCCGCCAACCCGCCTGCTTCGGGCGAAACAGCGTCTGCGGATCCAGTCCCCTCGCCTGCGGCCTGAGCCGGACCTCAGACGCCTCAAACCCTTCGGTGGGTGGTCAGGTTCTGCTTCAGGTTCCCGAACCGGCCCTGCTCGTCCAGATTGACATCCGCGTCGCCAGGCTGAGCGGACTGAACGTCTGTTCGCCGGTCGCGCCGGTCGGACAGGGGCTCGTCCTGGCCCAGGGCAGGCTTGTCCGTAGAGACGCTGCGTTGATCCCTGGGGATTGCGGGCGGGCGGGCCATGGACGGTTGTTCCTCGTGCGGAATGGGACAACGTCCCCGCCGTTGGTTCGTTCCGTCAGAAGCTATCCAGGCCGATATCCAGCACGGGCGCGGAATGGGTCAGCGCGCCGACGGAGATGATGTCGACGCCAGTCTCTGCGATCGCGCGTACGGTCTGAAGATTGACCCCGCCCGACGCCTCCAGGGTGGTGGGCAACCCGCCCGCGTTCCTCAGGCGGACGGCCTCCGACAGATCAGCGAGCGTGAAGTTGTCCAGCATAATGACATCAGGGCCCTTGCCGGTCTGAACCAGGGCCAGGGCCTCACGGAATTGATCGAGGCCGTCGACCTCCAGCTCCACCTTCATCAGGTGCCCGACATGGGCGCGTGCGGCCCGAACGGCTGGCTCGACGCCGCCACAGACCGCGACATGGTTGTCCTTGATCAGAACCGCATCATCCAGGCCGAAGCGATGGTTCACACCGCCGCCGCAGCGCACGGCGTGTTTCTCCAGCGCTCGCAGGCCGGGGGTGGTCTTTCTCGTATCCGCGATCCGGGCACCCGTCCCCGCGACGGCGTCCACATAGGCTCGCGTCAGGGTCGCCACCCCGCACAGGCGACCCAGCAGGTTCAGGGCCGTCCGTTCCGCCGAGAGAAAGGCGCGGGCGTCGGCCTCCGCTTCGGCCAGAACCGCTCCGGCCTCGAAGGCATCGCCGTCCCGGGCGTTCAGCGCAATCGAAGCCCCGGTGTCCATCTCCTCCAGCGCGATCCGGACACAGTCGATGCCTGCCAGCACGCCCGCCTTGCGCGCCGTGAACCGGGCCCTCATCCGCGCGCCCTGCGGAATACAGGCCGCAGCGGTGACGTCGCCGGCGCGACCAAGGTCCTCCGCGAGCGCCATCCGGACGATGGGACGGATCAGGATTTCGGGCAGGATCGGGCTCATGCCGCTGCCCGGACAGGAGAAGCGGTGCGTCGCAGGCGCGTATGTTCCGGCAGGGGAGCCGAAGCCGGACAGTCGCTCCGATAGTGACCGCCCCGGCTCTCGCGTCGTGCCAGAGCAGCCTCGGCGATCAGACGAGCGGCGATCAAGGCTGGCGACGCGCCATGAGCCGCTTCAAGCCGATCAATCAGGCCGATCAGACGAGACAGGCCCTGGGCGTCGCGAACCACGCCGCAGTCCGCGCTCATGGCGGCGCGCAGTTGGGCCATAGCGGCCGGCGGCAGGTCGTCGATCACAGGGCTTACGGTCAGAACGCCGGCCTCGCGGCTGTGCTCCAGGGCGGCTGTCCGACCCGTGCGGCGCCCGAAGGCGGCGGCCTCAAGCAGCGAGTTCGACGCCAGCCTGTTGGCCCCGTGGACGCCGGTCGCCGCGCACTCGCCGACGGCAAACAGGCCCGGCAGGCTGGTCCGGCCGTCCGGATCGGCGACGATTCCGCCCATGTGATAATGCGCCGCCGGGGCCACCGGGATGGGGGTGACGCGCGGGTCGAGCCCCGCCGCCATGCAGGCGGCGAACACGGCAGGGAAGGCGTGAGGAAAGTGGTCTCCGATGGCCGTGCGCGCGTCCAGAAAGGCCCCGCGTCCCTCCGCCACTGCGGCGTGAACGCCACGGGCCACGATGTCGCGGGCCTTCAGGTCCGCGTCCGGCTCGGAACCGAGCAGATAGCGGCCGTCGGCGTCGATCAGGCGGGCACCATCGCCACGCAGGGCCTCGGTCGCCAGCGGCATCGGGTCGAGGCCGACGTCGATGGCGGTCGGGTGGAACTGGACGAATTCCGGGTCGAGGATCTCGGCGCCCGCCGCCCAGGCCAGGGCCATTCCCTCGCCCTTCAGGGCCACCGGCGTGGTCGTGCGTCCGAACAGACCGCCCGCGCCGCCGGTCGCCAGGACGACAGCCGGGGCGATCACTTCAATCAGGGTGCCGTCCTTTTCGATCACCGCGCCACAGACGCGTCCGCCCGCGTCCTGAATCAGGGCGCGCAGACGGGCGCCTTCCCAGACCGTGATGTGCGGGGCAGCCCGTGCAGAGGCGACCAGAGCCGACAGGATCGCGCGCCCGGCACCGTCCCCGCCGACCCGGGCCACCCGGGCGCGGGAATGGGCGGCCTCCAGACTGACGGCGAAGTCGCCGGCCGTCGTCCTGTCGAATGGCGCGCCCAGCGAGGCCAGCCATTCAACGGTTGATCGACCGTCCGCCGTCAGAGCTTCCGCGGCATTGTGATCGACCAGGCCGGCCCCGGCGGCCTCGGTATCGCGCAGGTGCAGGGCCGGTGCGTCGTCGGGTGCCAGGGCGGCCGCGACCCCACCCTGGGCCCAGGCGCTCGAGGCGGCTTCCAGCAAGGGGGCAGGGCTGATCACCAGCACCGGCCGCGGGGCAGCCGACAGGGTGGCGGACAGACCTGCCAGACCGCCTCCAATGACCAGAGGCCCGTCGTGCTCGAGGCGGTTCACTGCGACAGCCCCGGATCGAATCCGATGAAGCGCCCGGCGATATCCAGCGCGCCCAGAACCGAGCCGTCCGAGATCGGCAGAAGCACGCCCAGCGCGACACTCGCGCAGGCCGCGCCGGTCGCGACGAACAGGCCCAGCGACTTCGCGGCCTCACCCCAGCTCAGTTTTCTCTCGCCCGGCCGCCAGGCCCCACGGCGCAGGGAGCCCAGCACGGCGATGCCGAGGAAGATGGCCAGGATGTAGCGCCCGGTGGAAACGCCCCACCAGACCACCAGCGCCCCGATGGCGATCAGGGCCGCCTTCTCCACCATCGGGTCGATGCGGGCGAGCACGGGACCCAGAGCCTTGGACCCGTCCAGCGGCGGGGCAGGGGCGAGGTTCACCAGATTGATCATGGCGATGAGGAAGGCCCCCATCATCCATTCCCGGTCTCCGGTCGCCATCCACAGGCCGACGGCGGGCAGAACGGCCAGGAGGCCAAACGCCGGACCGGCCAGCGACACCAGCACCCCGTCCCACTCGCTGGCAGGATTGCGCTGGCCGCGCGCGAGGCCGCCGAGGAAGGGGATGATGTAAACCCTGGCCGGGCCCATCCCCAGACGGTTCATCGCCAGGACATGGCCGTACTCGTGCACGAACAGGCCGAAAATCGCCGAGACCGCCACGATCCAGCTGCCGGTCAGGAACCAGATGAAGCCGAGCATCAGCAGGGTCGAGATCACCACCCACGCCGGGCTCTGGCCCTTGTCGATCGCGGGAGCTCCGGGGGTAGAAGACGCGATCGTGTCACCCGGCGCTGCGACCGGCACCGTGGGCTGACGTCCGTCCCTCGACCCCCAGGGCCCGGTCTCACTCATCAGATCATCTCCACAGACACATGATGCCGGGCCTTGATCATGTCATAGCGCGCCGGGATGGCCGGTGGCGGCAGATCGATCATGCGTTGAACGGCCAGCGCGGCCTTCGCGATCATGTCTTCGGGCACCGTCACCTCGAACTTCATGTCGCGCAGGCAGTCGCGAATGTTCGTCAGCGTGATGCGCTTCATATAGGGGCACAGGTTGCACGGGCCGATGAAATCGACCTCGGGCACGTCCCCCTTGATATTGGACGCCATGGAGCACTCGGTGATCAGGACGACCTGACGCGGCTTCTTGGCCATGACGTAGTCGGTCATGGCGGCGGTCGATCCGGCGAAGTCGGCAGCCCCCAACACATCCTCCGGACATTCCGGGTGGGCCAGGATCTCGGCCCCGGGATAGGCCTCGCGCATGGCGTGGATGTCCTCGGCCTTGAACCGCTCATGCACGATGCAGCGGCCTTTCCACGCTATGATGCCGACGGTCGTCTGGGCCGCCACGTTCCGGGCCAGGAACTCGTCAGGGATCAGGATGACGCGATCGACGCCCCATTCCTTCGCCGCCCACTCGACCACCTGGACCGCGTTGGCGCTGGTGCAGCAGATGTCGGTCTCTGCCTTCACGTCGGCGGTGGTGTTGACGTAGGTCACCACCGGCAGGCCCGGATACCGCTGCTTGATCAGGCGCACGTCCGCGCCCGTGATCGCCTCGGCCAGCGAACAGCCGGCCTTCAGGTCCGGGATCAGGACGGTCTTGTCCGGGCTCAGGATCTTGGACGTCTCGGCCATGAAGTGGACGCCGGCCTGGACGATCACCTTGGCGTCCGAGCGCGCGGCCTCCTTGGCCAGACCCAGGCTGTCGCCGACGTAGTCGCCGACCCCGTGATAGATCTCGGGCGTCATGTAGTTGTGGGCCAGGATGACCGCATCGCGCTCGCGCTTCAGCGCATTGATCTCGGTGATCAGGCGCGCCTGATCCGGCCACTCCAGCGGCGTGACGTGGTTCTTGACCTTCTCCCAGACCGGCGCGGTGGCTTCGGCAGTGGCTCGATCCAGCTGTAGCGTGACGCCCAAGACGCCCTCCCAAGACTTATGCTCAAAGTTAGCATAACTCGGCGCAATATAGGCCCATGGCGGAGGGGTGCAAGACCGCCGCGCCCGGGCACCCTGCGGCGTCGCCGCGCGGCAAGCCGGCGTTAAGCATTAACGGCCATGCTGGAGCTCTCAATCTGCGTCCGGGCGTTTCATGTTTCAGATCATCGGCATCGTCCTGCTCTTCGGCATGGTCTTCGGCGGCTACACCATCGCCGGCGGCAAGATGGGGGTGATCCTCCACTCCCTGCCCTATGAGATGATGATGATCGGCGGCGCGGCCGTGGCCGCGCTTGTCATGTCCAACGCCCCTTCGACCCTGAAGGGGGTCGCCTCCGGACTCGGCAAGGTCTTCGCGGGCCCGAAGTGGAAGAAGCAGGACTACAAGGACCTGCTGTCGCTGCTGTTCCAGCTGACCAAGACCATGAAGTCCAAGGGCGTGATCGCTCTGGAAAGCCACATCGAAAAGCCCGCCGAGAGCACCATCTTCCAGAAGTACCCCAAGGTGCTGAAGGACCACTTCGCCACCGACTTCATCTGCGACACCCTGCGGATGATGACCATGAACCTCGAGGATCCGCACCAGATCGAGGACGCCATGGAGAAGCAGCTGGAGAAGCACCATCACGAGGCGCTCGAGCCGGCCCATGCACTCCAGAACATGGCTGACGCCCTTCCGGCCCTGGGCATCGTCGCCGCCGTTCTGGGGGTCATCAAGACCATGTCGGCCATCACCGAACCGCCGGCAGTGCTGGGCGGCATGATCGGCGGCGCCCTCGTCGGCACCTTCCTAGGCGTGTTCCTTGCCTACGGCCTGGTGGGTCCGCTGGCGGCGCGCCTGACCGGAATCATCAACGGCGACGCGGCCTACTACAAGATCATCCAGTCGGTTCTGGTGGCGCACCTGCATGGCAATGCGGCCCAGATCTCCGTCGAGATCGGTCGCGGCGACATCCCCACCACGGCCCAGCCGTCCTTCGCCGAGATGGAAGAGGCCCTGTCGGCCGCGCCGACGGACGCCTGATCTGGCATGTCGGCGGCTCCTGCCGACGCCTGATCCGTCAACCCGCCTGATGCGGCCTCACGCGGCCGTGTAACTTCGTGATCGAACACGACGAAGCCCCGGATGCGTCGGCGGGCGTCCGCAGGCGATCATCCATGGCCGGACGCTGTCCGGGCCGATCCATTCAGAGGGGTTTCCCATGTTCAATCGTAACCTGATCGCCGTCGTGGCTGCCTCGGCCGCCGCGCTCGCCCTGGCCGCCTGTCAGCCGGCGGCTGAAGAAACCGCAGAGTCCGCCGAGGGCGCCATGGCTCCTGCGGCCGAGGAAGGCGCCATGGCTCCGGCCGCCGACGGCGCGATGGCCCCCGCCGCTGACGGTGCCATGGCTCCCGCCGCTGACGCGATGGCTCCGGCCGCCGAGGACAAGATGGCTCCGGCCGCCGACGCCATGGCCCCGGCCGAAAAGCCCGCCGCCTGACGTCTGATCCCCACAGCCGGGCCTGTTTGGGGCCCGGCCACCTTCAGAAAAACGGCCTCGCGGCTCGGCCGTGCGAGGCAGTGATCACGAACGCGTGAGGAATTCGCTTGCGATTCCGCTCACGATCCCGTTATCTCGCCGTGACGGGGATTCATGACCCCGTTTGAACCCCTTCTGAAGGATAATCATCATGCGCATCGTCGCTCTGATCGCCGCCTCGGCCGCCGCCCTGGCTCTGGCCGCTTGCCAGCCCGCCGCCGAAGAAACCACTGAAGCCGCTGCTGACGAAGCCGCTGCTGCCGCCGACACCGCCACGGACGCCGCTGCGACCGCTGACGCTGCCGCTACGGACGCCGCCGCCGCCGCTGGCGACGCCG
>VYLP01000152.1_pt1 | contig 32197 bp, 34 predicted proteins | sample 5114311 | NCBI WGS metagenome assembly VYLP01 (sample SAMN12291775, study PRJNA351875) | freshwater metagenome | isolation source: freshwater lake | place: USA: Michigan, Lansing Lake | collected 2013-08-14 | reverse complement strand
GCAGTTTTCAAGCCACGTCAACGCGTCTCCCGAGACGGGCAACAAGGGCCAGACGGGCAAGTCAGACCATTCAAAGGAGATCAAGGACCAGCTTGGCTTAGGCCAATACGACAATTATCGTCGCCTCTGGGAGAGGCATGCTGAGATCAAGACCTCAAGACCAATAGCAAGCTTTGCGAGCTGTCCTGCGCATCCAACAGGAGTGCAATCTAGAAGACCAAGGCTTAGCGCCCATGCCTGCTAGAAGAACAGCACAGTAAGGCGTTATGGTCAAAGCCAATATCTACTTAGCGCCCATTCGATGGGCCAACGGGAAGCCACTCTGCGGCTTACTGCACTGCAGCGGCCCTAACCGCGCTTGATGCTTAATGCTAGGCGGCCTCAGGAAGTATAGGTGTGCTAAGGGTCGCAGTCTGGCAACCAGCGCCGGAGTTACGGACAATAGCTCCGCGAATGGATTGAAGAAACAATTATATCTGATCCGGTTTGTGCTTCAGCGCTTGAATTAGCCTAAAGCAGACATTCCGCCTTGAGCCGAGGGTTGCCGTTTAGGGCGGGTTGGCTGGCGCTTCCAAAGCAGACAATGATTGTTGCGAATAATGCGTACGCTCCGAGTTTAATGACTGTGTTTGCTCCACGAGAAGTTCGGGCCAAACCCCCTCGTCCAGCCAAGGAAAATTACGGCAAAAAACTCTAATTCCAAATGGCCCAAATTTCAGGTTGCAGAGCAAGGAGTGCGCACAAGTAGCTTAAGCCGGCCCAACGATGGGTAGCATAGCAGTTCGGCTCAAGTACCCCCTGCCACTGCCTTGTCGGAGAACTCTCCCGATATACCGTCGATCATCTGCTAGCGACGGATCGTTTCGAGCGCCAAATTTGTCTTGAATTCCACAATGTAAGCTTCCTCTCCAAGGTCATTATGTTGATGCTCTCGTCAGGGCGAACTAAGCTAAGCTGCCTGTCTGGATTTCGGGGACCGCCATAGGTTGGCGGCCCTTGAGTCCACAAAAAGTGCTGCATAAGACACAGGTAATCCAGCCTCCATCAAAGGTAAGTCGGCTCAGGTAAGCGCTTGTGTAATTGCTGCAACAAGGCAAGACCTGTGTCTTTCAAGGTGTTGTCGCAGTACGACGATCTTGGTGGACCGAAACATGCGCTAATCGGGCAATACATTATATCGCAAGCGCGCTGGCTGTTCGGTGGTTGACTTAATCTGGGTTCGCGCCACGCCGTTGGCCGTCTGCAAAGCCGGATCGGCATCAATAAAGGCGCTTGTGTCCCAACGCGGTGCATTTGAGCCTTGCAACACCAAACCGATGCGATGGCCGGCAGGAATGCGGTGTGCCAAGTGCCCGATCAAAAACGATACCGCAACTGGCTCGCCGGGAGTTAGCGCACGCGGGTTTTCACGGCCATTCTTATAGCGTCCGCGAAATAGATTCTCCAGGAGGAGGCGTAGCGAGCCATCAGGCGCGACTGAGACAACCCGCGCGACGATATCGGTATCGGGCTGTGATGGTACCAATACCAAGTCCAATTCCACTGGACCTGCAATTGTTGTATCATTGGGCATTGCTGCCGAAGTGAAGAACTTGCTTTGAGTTCTGTCGGGTGCCTTCATTTTTGTGCCCGCGGGCAGAATCAGATTGCGGCCACCCTCTGTTACCATCAACCGTTTGGGATCAGTTTCAACACTAGCCAGTGAGAGTTCGCCTTCTGGCTTAGTCTTGGTAAGTCCACTCGAAGTGTCGAGAAAGAGCTCTTGCTTTTGGGTCTCTGCCGGTGGCCATGCTGCACTTGAGCGCAATTCTTTCGCTTTAAGTGCGTTCTCAACCGTAAAGGACATTGGCGCTGCAAGATAGTCAGGCAAAGGCGCTCCCTTAAGGTGATGATCAAACCAATCAATCATCGGCTTTACTGGCCAGTTTTCTGGTTCATCAAGATCGTAATGCGTACCATCAAACACCATTAAGCGATGTTGATCGCTGCGGGCAGAAATCTCCTGATGTTGGTTGACCGTACAGTCGATGAATACATCCTGCCACAAGCCCACTTGCAAAATCGGTGCGTTGGTATCGGGTGCCGTATCAAGATAGCGTGATAGCTTTGAATAGTTGGCCTCGGAGATGAAATCGACCCATCCCGGACGCAAGCTTCGCAACGGCTCAATTTGCGCCGGCGCCCTGCTTGCAAAAGCTTGAGCGCGACGACTTGCATTTGGGGAAAATAGTGCTGAAACTGACCTCTTGGCGGGGCGCTTTAATTTTTCAAGTTCTACTCCCGAAGCTGATAGCGCTGCACGGGATTCAGCGCCCGCGCCAAAGGCTTCTTTTGTAAGCCAGGGGACTAAAGTTTCCATCAACAGGCCGCCAGTGCGGCGGACAACACCGTCGGTGAGAAGGCGACCACAAGTGACTTGGAAGTACCCTGCGCGTACACCTGGGGCATTTGCCGCCATCATTAGATGGCCAATAAAGCCATCGGCGCTATCACCCGCAACACCGATCGAGCCATTGCTCCAAGGTTGTTGTGTAATCCAATTAGCCAGAGCAGCCCCATCTTCTCGTTCGGTTCCAAACAAGGAGTCAATCCCCCCTGATTTATGGCGACCACGGCTGTTTTGCAAAACAACTGCATAGCCTCGGTCAATCACACTCGCCCAAGCTTCACGAACTTTGACAGGATCGGATTCGGCAGAGTCATCATCTTCCTCTGGAACAAGCCCGCCTGGCGGGGGGGTTGGAATCTCATAAGCGGAGCGAATGACGATAGAAGGGAATGGACCCTGGCCTTCGGGAAGATAAACAATGGTAGCCAGCGACGTACCACCACTCACAGGCACAGCCTCAGTTCGCATCAGATTGCTTGAGGTTGTTTTATTCGCATTGCTTGAGCCAGTGATGGCTGGTGTCGCGAAGACGCTCAGCCCAAAGCTGAGCATAACACCTAGCATAAGAAATTTACGCGCAGACGGGGATGTTTTGTACGTCTTAACTACTTGCATAGCTTGAGCCTTTCGATAGGGGTGAAAATTCTGTCAAAATTAGCTTGCCCTCTTCCGACTAGGTCGAAACAGGTGGCTGAGCGGAAGATGCTTCATGAGAGGGTTGGAACTCGGGACCAGCTATAGCCAAAACCTAAACTGATCTTGGACTATACACATTGAGCGCTGGCTACATTGTGTATAAACTCAAAAGCGGCGGGCGATGCCAATGCCGAAGGCAGTTCCATTCTGCTTGGCTATGAACGGACTCTTCTTGGAATCACCCAAAAGGTTTTTGCTTTCGGCTTCGGCGCGGACAAACCAGCGATCAGTCACTTTATAAGTAAGGCCAACACTGAAAGCGGCGGTCTGCATGCCAGCCTTTGGTGTATACGCTTTGTATCCAGACCGTGTGGCTTGCAGCGCATTTACCCCATAAAAGACTTGATTAAACTTCTTATCAGCCCAACGCGCTCTCGCCTCAATTTCGAGTTCTAGGCGATCGTTCAGTTCAAAGTCTTTGCTAACATCAAGATCAACAAATGTTCCTTTGTGGGCATTGCCAATATCTCGCCCGACTGTTAGCCCAGCTTCAGCAAACCCAAAATCCAGTTCACCAAACAAGGTCGCTTCAATTGGGCGATCTATGCTGCCCAGACCCTTAAGCTTTATGTCGTCGCCTTCCTCTCGGCCTTCACCAAGTGAAATAGCTGTGCCAAGAGCAAACTCTAGGTCGCCATCATATGTAAACAAATCAAGGCCAACCCCACGTTGGCCAGCAAAGAAGCGACCCCATCGCGCATTGACATAAATTTGTGGTTCGACCGCATTTTTCTTAGACCCAAGAAAAACGGGCTCATATTCAGCGGTGATGCCTGCAATCAGAAATCGCTCCCCATCATCATCATCCTGACCTGACTGCGCATTAGCTGATGATACTGTCACGACGGCCGCGGTTACACCTGCCAAAAGCGCAATTGTTGAGAACTTCAATTTGTTGGGCATCATCTTTACTCCTGGTTGATGGAGCACATTATGAATTCACTAGCTTGCACTAACCTTGCAGCTGAACGTAAAATCAAATTTTTCGCAGCCCGGTTTCCTCGGCTTGCTGTGTTGGACTAGCGGACTGAAATTGTATGAGGAACTTTGTGCCCGCTCCGGTCCCTGCTGGGCTTTGGGCTGGCACGACTGTGATGGACCCACCCATGCGGTTCATAGCTGATTGGCAGATTGACAGGCCAAGGCCGCTGCCTTTGCGCGGCCCGCCGTATGCAGGTGTGACTTTCCCAAACAATTGCCCAACTTGTTGTGGACCCATACCACACCCATCATCAGCAAAGACTACTTTGGGTCCCGGCCCAATCTCAACGTGCACTTTATTGCCGCCCTCGGCATGATGGATGACATTTTCAATTAGATTTCGTAGCACTAAGTGAATGAGCGTCTCGTGCCCAATGACCCAAACGGTTGCTTCTGATGACACTTTGAGTTCAATTTCCCAGCCGTGAGCTAGCAAACGTGGTGCCATCTCAGACAAAGTTGCGCTGATCACCTCACTCAGGTGCAGATGGGCGAGTGCGAAGCCGGCCGCTGCGTCAAGGCGCGCGACTTGGAGCAATTGTTCCAAAAGCCGCGTCATTGAATCGATATCTGCGAGCATCCTTGTGCGGTCGTGTCTATCGGGAACGACTTCAACGCGCAGCCTCAAATCTGCCAGTGGGGTTCGCAGTTCGTGCGCAACGTGAATGGAAAACTCTCTCTTGGCCTGCATCCCAGCGCCGATCCGGTCAAGGGCAGCATTGAAAGCCGTTACGATGGGCTGAATTTCGCGTGGCGCAATTTTCGTATCCAAGTGGCCTTTAGGTAGGTTCTCAATATCAAGGCTTTCCGCTTGCCGAGCCAACCGTCTCAATCCTGCAAGACTAATTCGGATGGTAAAGACAGTCGCAATTGTGACGCCAAGGAGAATAGCTAGAGCCAGCCAAACGAAATCTTCAACGATCTGACCGAAAAAGGTGTTGGCACGAGCATCTTCGTCCTCACGGAGTCGGGAAACATGCAGATAGGCATTTTGCCCAGGGATAAAGACCTCGGCGACAAACAACATATTGCCGGTGGTTCGATCCGGTCCCTCTAATAGTTGGGGCTTACCCGGCTTCGCCAGCATTTTCGAGCGCATGAGAACATATTGGTCTGAACTCGCTACCTCTTTTCCATCACGGTCGAAAAGCGCATAACCATAAATGGGCAATGCACCAGTTAACACGCCCGTGAAAGGAGCGTCGGGTGCGTTTGTGGGCTCTGGCGGTATCGCAAATTGGACTTGTCCAGCTGAATTGGTCTCAACTCTCTCCGACCATTCTAATGCTTGGGAAAGTAGGCTGCGTTCTTCAATCGCGAACTCGCCGCGAATAAATTCTAAAGCAACTAACGCGGCACAAAGCGTGAGGGTTAGAGTGGTGACTAGCGCCCCAACGACTACAAGCCGAAACTCAAGTGAATAGCTGTCCCTCACGTCTCAACTTCCACCAGAAGATAACCAATTCCTCGTAAGGTTTTGATTTCCAGACTTGAGTTTGACACAGTCAGCTTCTTCCGCAATCGATGTACGATTGTCTCTATCGCATTGTCGGTCCATTCATGCTCGAATGTGTAAAGATGTTCACCCAAAGCTCGCTTTGGGATAACCCGGCCTGGACTTCTCATTAGCCGATCAAGCGTAGATATTTCCTTTGCTGATAGCACGATCAGCGTCCCATCCACGGTAGCGCGGCCCTCATTTACTTCAAGGGTGACGTTTCCTAATACTCTTGTCGAAGAAACCAAGTTTATTGGCCGTCTCACAAGCGCGCGCATGCGTGCCATAAGCTCATCAAAGGCGAACGGCTTCAGTAGATAGTCGTCCGCACCCGCGTCTAGCCCTTGTACGCGATCGCCGATTTCGTCGCGGGCGGTTAGCATGAGGATAGGTGTCGTAATCAGGCGCCGCCGCATATTTCGCACAAGATCTCTACCATCGCCATCTTCGAGCATGATATCCACTATGGCAAAATCATAAGGAGCCAAAAGCCAAGCTGCTTCCGCCTCTGCAACAGTCGCGAAGATATCAACGCCATTACCCGCTTCACACAGGCGCCGGGACAAGACTTCCGCAATGGATTTATCGTCTTCGACCAGTAAAATGCGCATCGATGATCTCCTTTGCGACATTTAGCGATGCGAAACTTGCAAGATTCTTGCAACTGTCAAAAATTGGGGCCTGCGGCAATTGAATGAAATGTAGCTGGTCCAAATTGCGTTTCGATCCGGCTGAATCAGAATTAGGCGAAAATCTGTGAATGTGGCGTGTTTCTTGAGACACTGATAGGGATAAAAGCCCAGAGCCGAGTGACAAGAAAAAGAGGAGCAAAGGACTGCACAAACTCACTGCTGAGTTTGTGTTGTTTTTAGCCAACGCGCAGTTGACTGGCGAAGAGCCGAAACTTGATCGTGGGCCAGAGCGTGGCAAAACTTGTGTCTCCTATGATGATGCGATTTGAATTTGGATCGTCCTTCGGCATGTTGGCGATTGCGCTAATGATCTGGCTCAAGCTGGAGCGCATAAATTAACCTAAAGCAGACATTCCGCTTTGCGCCAGAGTAGGTCGATAAGGCACCATTTACCTATGCCCGAAAGCGGACATTTAGGCGATCTCGAAATGCGTACAGCGAAACTATTTCGAATGACGGACTTGACCTTGGTTGGAGTTCAAAGAGCGGGCTCAAGTCCATAAAAGAGCTGATTTTGCGGCACGAAATGTACTCCGAGCAGGCACTTGCGCTGCACACATAAGTAGTTAAAGTTCGACTATCTTGCTGCCAGACCAGAGAAAGTTCGCGAAGGATTGAGCAGATGGCCATCCCAACTTCAAAATTGTCCGCCATTGCTTGTTTGGGCTTTCTGGCTCTAGCTGGATGTGCAAGCGGCGGAAGTTCTGAAAAACTTGCGGTTTGGAACCAAGAGCTTGCAGCCAGTCAGTCGGATAATCCTGAAATCATGGTCTTCAAGCGTGGAACTCAGAGACTTGTATTCATTGGTGTCCACCACGGCTCCGACCCGAATAGTCCTACACATCAACTTATCGCGTCAACGCTTGGCCTTATCCCGACGCGAATAGTGATTGTTGAAGGTGCTCCAACCAGCTGGGGATATAATCCGCCGCGCCTAATGGAGATCGCCAATGAGAAGCCTGACGCCCTTGGACTACTTCCAAGCGGCGAAACAAACCCAGCGGTTAGGGGTGCGTTGAAAGCTCGAGGTAAGCTTCTCGGCGGTGAGCCGAATGACGCCGATGTTCGCCGCATTGCCACTGAACTAGGTGTCAATGATGTGGACCTACTTGGCTTTTATGTGCTTCGCGTTGTGCCTCAATTGGTGTCTCAGAAGAAGTTCGACGATTTGGAGAGTGAAGCTGCGGGTGAATTGATCAATTACATGCTTGATCTTAGCCGCAAAGAGTTGAGTCTGGGTCCTGAGCTTCTCAATGATGCAAGTGCTTGGCGTCGGTGGCGTTTATCACTCAATCCACGGGCTAATCCGAAAATGATTAATATCGAAGAAGCGGGACCCTTAGTGGATGGACCATGGGCAACAAGCCGTATAGCGGCTTCAATTTCGCGTGCTCGGGATACCCATTTATACGAACTCACCAAGGCGCAGCTGGCAAAGCACAGGACTGTGACAGTCGTCTTTGGTGCCAGTCATGCGTTGATTCAGTATCCGGCACTGACTGCACTTCTGGGAAAGCCTTGTTATCGTGGAGCAGTTCCAGTTGATGCTCAGCGTTTGTGCAGGATTTAGACTTCCTCGGGCTGATTTTGAGCCGGATTAAATGAGGGCGCCATTGTTACTTGGCCCTCTGTGTAATGGCGCGTTTTGATCGATTAGATCTGACCCAGCCCCTTTCGACCAGGTTTCGCAAACGGCCGGTGATCTTAGTTGTGCCTGGGATGGTTGTGGTTGACCGTTGCTCGAAAGCGGGCATTCGGTGGACCGAGTGTCCAGTGCATTTCACTTCAATTCGAGATACTGCAAACCTCTGGCTGGATTTTAAAGGGCTGGATCCGGAGCAACTACCTTTAAGTGGAATACAACCATCGTCGCCCCTTTTTGAAAGGTCCGTTAAATGAGTTTTCAGGAAAGCCATCTCGGCAAAATTCGCCAGCTAGTTGGTTCGCGGCTGTTGCTAGTCCCTGGCGTTAGAATAGTCATTCAAGATTCCGAGGGAAAAGTACTCCTTCAAAAGCGCAGTGACTTCGGCGTTTGGGGTCTCCCAGGTGGAAACGCCGAACCCGGTGAAGACTTGAGAACTGTAGCCCATCGAGAGGTCTTTGAAGAAACCGGGCTAACAATTACTGATATAAAACCATTTGGGTTCAGTAGTAACCCAGACATAGAGACCATTGAATTTCCGAACGGCGATCAGTGCCAGTTTTTTGTGCTTAACTTCTTCACCCGATGCTTTTCGGGAAATTTGATCATGCAGGATGGTGAGAGCCTTGAGCTCGATTGGTTTGATTTGAACAATCTTCCTGAAATGCTGCCGAACATGAGCGCTAGCTTGAGCGCCTACCGAGTCTATTGCTCCAATGCTGAGTTTCAGCTGTTCTGAATAGGTTCACTTATATCTTGCGTTGTAAGTTCATTGGCCATCGTCAAAGGGCTTGCGTCATGCTCAATTGGTTACAAGGTTCATGATAATTGCCCCTACCTTTGAAATAATGGGCGGCTTACCAACCGTGCCGCCAAACCAGACCATCCGCAATCGGTCAGTCCTGTCGACGGGCTGACAGCCCGAGGTGCGCCAATCTTTTCCGTGTATGCGGAAACCTTGCGCTCCTGAAAGGAGCCCTTGTTTGCATTACAATGACGCGGCTAAAGTGGCGATAAATGGTGGCTATAGTTCTCATTCCTCTTCAGGTGCAAGAAGGAGCCAGATCTGTCACTAATTGCTCGCTATGGCTTCGATTGAGAACCGCCCGTCGCTGAGAGGCAGAGCGTTAGTTTTAAGGCCGGCATGTCGACATATCGCGGAAGCCGCTGCGATGTCCCAGATCATGCAGCCGTGCTCAACATAGCCATCAAGGCGTCCTAGGGCGGCGCTGGCAAGAGAGAAGACGGCTGACCTGTATCGAACAACAGTATATCCTTGTGCTCTTAACTTGCTGGCCCGCTCGTCGGTCCGTTCGCCGCTTTCAAAATCATTCTCCCCTAGGGCAATTACCCGCCCTCCAATGAGATTTGCTGGGCGGACGAAGGGTAGGCCGTTTACATAGAGCGGTGCATTTTGTTCGGCGATTATGACCAGATTGAACTCGGGCAGTGCAAGTACACCAGCAACTGAAACGCCATTTTCGAGCAATCCGACTGAAATTCCCCACATAGGCAGGCCCCTTAGGAAATTGGTCGTCCCGTCGATCGGATCGATTGCCCAACCAGAAGCGTCGGCGCTTAACGACCCGCCTTGCTCTTCCCCGATGATGTTCACATTACCGAACCTTTCGACGATGGCTGCACGGATGCTGACTTCGATAGCTTCGTCAGCTTCCGACGCGAACTGCCCCGCAGATTTCTCGCTGGTGACGAGTTCATGGCGTCGAAGACTGTATGCTTGGGCAAGGGCAACCGCAGGCTTTATGAGTTCGGTTAGTTGTAGCTTCACGCAGGCCCTCGTTTGGATCGACCAATGAAAGACAGATTACAAGTCAGGCAGCCGCGAGTCTAGTCGCCCGTAACGGCACAAAAGCTGCCATTGGCGTTCAAGGCCTTAAAAACGGCAGCTTACCGATCATTCCAAGCCCAAACAGGCCATTCCGCCTTCGGCCACTTCTTCCAAAGTCCGAGATGTTTTCAGTGCGGTGAAGATCTGCATTGAGCAAAGGCCAAGGGCGCAACTCAACGCCCCTGGACAGAAACGATCTTTTCAAACTTCAAGGTTCGACTGGACGGCCTTCAATGAAGCGCATGCCAGTACGGTAGGCGCTTGCGGTATCATATGCATGGGTGCCGCCAGGAATGTCTGGCATTGCGAGCTGCCAAGGGAGATCTTGGCGGCCTTCCCAAGCTGCCCGCCAGGCTTCGAAGTGGGCGCGATTATGGGGCCAGTCGCGTGTCCCGCTAGCCACAACTAAACGCAAATCAGTGCGGGTCGCCATCGCTGGAGACTTGTAGAAGCGCTCCATGCCAGGCTCAAAAGAAGGATTATAGGCGATGCGGCCCCAAAACAAATCGGGGTCGTTGAAGGCAGAATAAAGCACAAAGTGACCCGAACGGGATTGTCCGTAAAGAATCCGGCGAGCTGGATCCGCCCGGTAGCGTGTCTCGACTTGTGGGATCAACTCCGTGCGCAAGAAAGTATCAAACGCCGCAGCACCGCCTTGGCCTTGTAACGCGTTGGCGGCAGGCGAACTGAAATCCATCACTCGCTTGTTCACTTCTGGCGCAAACGATCCGTAAGCAATACCAACAATAATCGCTTTGGCTGCTTGGTCGTCATAGGTCATAAACAGCTGCCCAGCGGTGATCACACCGAAAAGTGAATCTGCGTCAAGAAGGTAGACAACTGGATAAAGCTCTGGCTTGGCGGGGTCATAGCCTTCTGGATAGCCAACATGAATGTGATAGCGTCTGCCCAAAGTGGCTGAGTCGATCTGAAAATAATCGCCAGCCAGGATTGGTAAAGCAGCTAAGCGCGCTACGCTTCTCGATTCCGCGGCAGTGGGTATGGTTGGCAATTGAACAATTGGACGGGCAGCACATGCCGCTAGCAAAAACAATACGCCAAATAGAAATCCCTTCTTCATTTCCACCAATCCTTCGCCGATCTCAAGTGCCTTCACAAACCTCTAAGTGAGCATGAAATGCTAGGCAGCTCCCAACGCTCGGATGAATCTGAAAATTCCAATTTGCACTAAATCATAAACGTTGGGCAACGTCACTCGTGAACTTGCCTACCTCCCAAAGGCACGGTCAAACAGAACTACATACAACTTCAAATGAGGCCCTTAGCCTCTACGATCTCTAAAATAGCCCGGCAGCAATAATCAATGGCGGCTTTGGAGATCCTCGTTTTCCAAATCGGACCAGCCGCAATCGGCCAACTATTGCCGAAATGCCGCCGGTCTCAAATGCGCCAGAGGTTGCCTTTTAGAAGGAAACTTTGCTTTCCAGAAAGCAGTCACTGGTCGCAGCGCTTAGAAGTCGCCCAAAAAACAGTAAGAGGGAATGGCGGCAGTGGTCCAAGCGTGCGAAAATCGAGAAATGGATACGTTCACGACCCCCCGACTTAAGGCGGCAAGGCTAAGGCGCGAGGATTTGGCTGATCTTGCGGAGCTCCACCTTGATAGCGAGGTATCGCGATTTCTCGGTGGCGTTAGGACACGTGCTGCGACGGCTGAATATCTGGAGACCAATCTGAGTCATTGGCGCGATCATGGCTTCGGTCTGTGGACGCTCAGAGCAAACGATGGGACGTTCTTGGGCCGCGCGGGCTTGCGTCATGTCGATGTTGAAGGTGCCTCGGAACTCGAAGTCGCGTACACGTTCGTCAGAAGCGCGTGGGGGCAGGGTCTTGCCACTGAGATCACCCATGCCCTAGTGGCAATCTGGGAAACCTCGTGCTCCGAGCCAAGCCTGGTTGGCCTAGTCATGAAGGGAAACCATCCGTCCGAGCGTGTTCTCCTCAAAGCCGGCTTCCGCTACGAACGCGACACATTGTTTCACGGTGAAGACTGCGGAGTTTTCCGACGAGTTCGCTGATCGCTCCAAAGTCCGTAATGGGCCGGAGGCGGCGGTTGGCGTTCAAAACCTACAAACGGCAGCTTTCGACGTTCGCGCGCTCTTAAGCGGACCTTCCGCAATCCGCCAAGTTCTGCCGAAATGCCTCCGGTCTCAAATGCGCCAGGAGTTGTCGATTAGGGCGGGTTGCAGGTCGCTCAAAAGCGGACTTATTGCCGGTGACCCACCCACCTTTGATTTCGGTCTGGAGCTTTTGCGATCGCTGAATCGGGAGGGTCACACTTGGATGGAGTCTGCTTTCTTTCGCGACCCAGTCAACTTTCAGGCCAAAATTGTTGGGCTAGGGTAAAAATCAGTTAAAGGTGTGTAACTTGGTTACGCCAGCCAGGTTGCCAATGCTGAGACTTATATAATCGCCGCTTGGCTTCTTATTCGCTTTCAGGGGCAAGACTATACGAAACTCATTCTGATAAGCATATTCAGGGGGCTTGATCAAAACAACTCGGTCCGGAAATGCCCAATCTACTCCCGGTATCTGATCAAGCGGGCGATAGACCGTGGGCCCCATATGTGCGTGTTCGTAATCTATCTTTGATGCCGCCGTTGCTCTTGTTCGTAAGCGCCGTAAGATTGTTTCCGAGTCATTGATTTCAACACAGTAAGGGCCAAAATCCCTTGCACGATTTTCAGAACACTCGAGACTGGCACAGAAAACAAACATATCCTCGGCTGGGGCGGTTAAACGGCTACCTGTAATGGTTCGACCGTCATCGATCACTGTTATCTCAAATCCCTTCTCTGGGGCATAGTGTAAAGTCCCATCCAACGGGTCGCCTCTTGTGCCGCCATCTTCGATACTACGATAGTAGTTTAGCGATCCGAAGCGTATTTGGCCTTGCCTTATGAACGCCAGCGCGTGAGCCTCTTTTGTGAAATACTTGAATATCTGCATTAGGATTCAATCATGTGCTCGCGACCATAACTCGGGAAAGACGCTCGGTGCCAGTGTACTCTGATTCTTAATTTTCGGGTGAATTTCGATAATGCCATATTTTAGCGTGTACAACTCGCTACTTACACATTTTTAGGTCCGTGATCTCTTGTTGATACTCTTCGAGAGTTTTTGACATTCCAACTTCTTTGCGCCGCTGGTTGATCTCGTTTGGGTCTCTTACGGGCGGGAAAATCGGCTCCCCATTTACGCAGTTTACTTGACTGCCAAACTCTTGTGGCTCCCCTCGAACAACGGCAACTCTGTCTGCGAATAGGGCGTATTGCTGCTTGCTGAGAAGCCCGCTTTCTGCAGCAGCCTTGATTTCTGGAACAAGATCAAGAACTTTTGAAATATCGCCATGTTGCAAGATTATGAACGCCGCGCGATGCCCGGCGGGGTCAAGTTCATTCGAATTGAACCAACGGCCCATTGGTTTTAATTCCATAAGCTCTTTGAAATTTTGCTGACCTCTGTTGCCCATTAATACCAACAGCCGACCCTTCAGCGCCTCTTCATCCATCGTCAGGGTCCCCTTGTTCTGAAGCGAAGCAAGCAGTCTCCTATTTTTTTGGTCAAGTTCGGCTGCTATCGAAATATTGCCAAGGTTCAAAGTTGTTAGTTCGGCATATCGCTGCTCCAATTCTTTTACCGATTGAACACTCGCAACATTTAAGGGCTTTTGTTCTGACTGAATGCGAGACTCTTGAGAAGGCGGTGGTGGTGCCGCCCCGCAACCAACTAGGGTTGGAATCAACAGCAAAGGAACGATTAGCAGCTTGAGTGGGTTTGCCAGTAACAAAATCTCGATCCTTTTTCGTGTTACTAATCTGCGTGATTAAATTGGTCCCATCCTTCAGGCAGGGCGTCAAACGAAACATTGCAGCCTTAAAGGGGTACGACTTGCCTGCGCCGGATCCAGGCCGTGTACTCCCCGAATTTTCTCACTTTTTGGCGACAGTTTTCCCGCACCTCACACCCAAAGCAGACCATCCGAAATTGGCCAACCATTGCCAAAATCAGTCGGCCTTATTCACTACTATTAACACGCCTTTTCAAGGCAGACTGGCCAAGGAGAGTGCTACAATCGGCGTGACACTTTAACCTTGCAGCATGGTGTCACTTCATCTTTGCGCTGTAGATTCTAGACCAAGTGCGAATTTCCGGCCCCAACCATCAGACAATCGCAGAACTTGGTCAAGAAGCGTTCTCGACCATCAAGAGTCGAGAGAACGCCAACTTTCCAAGATCTACTGTCTGCAAACATCAATAGTGAATTTTGTCCTGTGGTCTGCTTTGCGCCAAGGATGGTCAACTAGGCTGAGTTGACCGCCATTCGAAAGCAGTCATTCGTAAGAAGGTGGGCCGGTTCCTCTTAAATTGCGTAGGTTGATCGAAGAACTTATTAGCTGGATTTTAAAGGGGTTGGTCAGTCAGGACTGAACGAGCAATCGAATTGCGTATCCCAAGGAGATGATCGCAACGACGCTCATCCCCCAGATTGCTGCGAACCAAGCCAATTGCTTTAGGGCTTTGGGCATCAATGATATCCTTCCGTTCCTACTTTTCCGCGGAACACCCAGTAGGACCAAGCTGTATAGGCCAGGATAATGGGGATCATGATTGAAGCCCCCACAAGCATGAAGACCTGACTGCGGTGTGGGGCTGCAGCTTCCCAAATCGAAACCCGAGCTGGAATGACATTGGGCCATATCGATACGGCTAGGCCAACTAGACAAAGGCCGAACAAGCTAAGCGCCCAAAGGAAGGGTTGAACATCTTTCTTCAAACGCAGGCTTCGGTAAAACAGCCAAGTTACTACGATGGTTGCAAGTGGCACTTGGGCGGTTGCGATAATACCCGGGAATGAAAGCCAACGTGCATGGTATTGCGGCTCAAGTGTCAAAGTGGCGGCACTGATTGCACCAATCATAATCAGAAGCCCAATCCCCAAGCGACCTGCATAGGTAACCGCCTGTCGCTGCAATCCGCCATCGGTTTTCCAATTCAACCAACAGGCTCCCAAGAGGCTATAACCAACAAGCAGACCAAACCCTGTTAGGATTGAAAACGGGGACAGCCACTCCCACCAGCCGCCAGCATATGCGCGGCCTTGGACTGTAATGCCTTGTAAAAGTGCACCCAAGGCGATCCCTTGCGCAAACGTGGCTACGATTGATCCCAACGTGAAGGCACCATCCCAAAATGGGCGATGGCTTGGGTCACGCCAGCGAAACTCAAATGCAACACCACGAAAAACCAGCCCCAACAACATAGCAATCATGGGTGCATACAAGGCCGGCAATATGATCGCATAGGCCAAGGGAAAGGCTGCAAGCAAACCGCCGACACCCATAACCAACCATGTTTCATTGCCGTCCCAAACCGGCGCAATGCTGTTCATTGCCTTGTCGCGGTCTTCGCCAACTTGGAAAAATGGAAACAATATCCCAATGCCAAGGTCGAAACCGTCCATGACGACATAGGCGACTATCGCAAAAGCGATAATGCAGGCCCAAACAATTGTTAGATCAATCATAGCGATGCCCCTTTTGAAGGGAGTGAAGGGGGCATGGCAGGCGCTGGCGTCAACTCGGCAGTGCGGGTTGGACTGCCGTCCAAGCCACGTTCATGGGCTTCAGGTGCCTTCTTCATCAGTTGGAAAAGGTACCAAATGCCCATTCCAAAGACTGAAAAATAAACGACAATAAAAGCGATGAGTGAGACGGCCACGGCCTGAGCGTCTAGAGGCGAGACGCTTTGCGACGTCCGCAGGAGGCCATAAATCGTGTACGGTTGCCTACCCACTTCGGTCGTGATCCAACCTGCCAAGACTGCCACAAAGCCCGACGGCCCCATGAGAACAGCAGCCCTATGGAGCCAGGACGCTTGATAAAGGTTTTTGCGAAGACGGGCCCACAAACTCCAAAGGCCTACGCCAAGCATAGCAAAGCCCAAACCAACCATGATGCGAAAAGACCAAAATACGATGCCGACGGGTGGCTCATTCTCGTCCGGGATTGTATCGAGGCCGGCCAAAGGCGCATTTGGATCGTGCTTCAGGATAAGGGAGGATGCCTTGGGGATTTGGATTGCATAGTCGATGCGCTTTTCCGCGCTGTTTGGAATCCCGAACAAGATTAGGGGAGCACCCTCAGGATGGCTTTCAAAGTGACCCTCCATCGCCATAACTTTAGCTGGCTGATGTTCTAACGTGTTCAAGCCGTGCAAATCACCTGCAAAAATCTGGATTGGCGTAACAATGGCGGCCATCCACATCGCCATGGAGAACATTTTGCGCGCGCCGACATTTTGAGAGTCGCGCAACAAGTGCCATGCGCCCACAGCACCCACAGCAAAGGCTGTTGTCAAAAAGGCTGCCAAGACTGTATGCAACAGTCGATAAGGAAAGCTGGGATTGAAGATGATTGGCCACCAGCTCTCGCCTGGCAAGAACTGGCCATTGGTACCCATTTCAAAGCCCACAGGTGTCTGCATCCAGCTATTGACGGATATAATCCAAGTTGCCGAGATCAGAGTGCCAAATGCTACCGTGCAGGTGGCAATAAAGTGAAGCTTGCGGCCGACTTTGTTGATCCCAAAGAGCATGACACCCAAAAAGCCTGCCTCCAAGAAGAAGGCCGTCATGACTTCATAGGCCATCAGCGGCCCGATAACGGGGCCAGCCTTATCTGAAAACACCGACCAATTGGTGCCAAACTGATAGGACATCACGATGCCGGACACGACGCCCATGGCAAAAACGACCGCGAAGATCTTCAGCCAATAGCGGTAGAGGTTGGCATAAACACCTTCACCGGTTTTCAGCCAAAGGCCCTCGAGCACAGCCAGAAAGCTTGCTAGGCCAATAGAGAAGGCAGGAAAAATAAAGTGAAAACTCACAGTGAACGCAAATTGGATTCGCGCGAGAATGATCGCCCATTCTTGATCTATCATGATAAGTCCTGCCTTCTACTATCGAGGCCTATTTGATGCTGGTTGTGCGCAAGTAAGGCTTTAGGGTTGTCCAACCTTGGGGAAAGAGCATTTTGGCTTCTTCATCCTTGATCGAAGGTGGGATGATGACGTCTTTTCCCACAGCCCAATCAGCTGGCGTTGCAATCCGATGCTTGTCGCTCATTTGAAGCGCGTCGATCACGCGGAGGATTTCATCGAAATTGCGGCCAACACTCATGGGATAGGTCATGGTCAAGCGGATCCGCTTGGCCGGATCAATGATGAATACTGAACGAACCGCAGCAGTTTCGCTTTGTTCGGGGTGGATCATGTCATACGTGCGCGCAATCGACAGATCGGCATCGGCCAAAATCGGAAACTGCAAGTCGGTGTGTTGGGTTTCATTCACGTCGGCGATCCACTTGAGGTGCTCTTCGGCTGTATCTGTCGAAAGTCCCAAGGGTTTGGTGTTGCGCTTTGCAAACTCTCCCGCCAACTGGGCGGTACGGCCCATTTCGGTGGTGCAAACCGGGGTAAAGTCAGCTGGGTGACTAAAGAAAAATACCCAAGAATCGCCCGCCCATTCGTGGAAGCTGATTGTGCCATTTTGGGTTTCTGTCTGAAAGTCAGGGGCGAAATCGCCGATGTGGAGAGTCATAGTCTTTTCCTTTGATGTTATTGAGGAGGCGTTGAAGCTGTTCGAGTTGTTCGCGCTGTTTGGTGTCCTATCGGAGAAGGTTTTCCTCTTTGGGGACTGACTCCCCCAGTAGGCCCTCAAAGGCCTCATTCTGTGAAAGCCATACATTTCCTGTCAGCTCGTGCAGGAAGTGGGAGCGTTTGAGGGCATCCATGACAGGGCCCTTAACTTCTGAGAGGTGCAAGTCGATAGCACCGTCTTGAAGGCGGAGATTGATCGCTTCCACGCTTTCGAGCGCTGAGGCGTCAATCGCGTTCACTGCCGAGCACATCAAGATCAAGTGCTGAAGGCTTGGATGCAGGGCGACTTGTTCAGAGATGAATTTCTCCAACCAGCGCGCATTCAAATAGGTCAAGCTCTCATCGATGCGGATCGTGAGAATGCGAGGATCGGTGATAACGGCGTGACGCAACACATTGCGAAAATGCTCCGTGCCGGGGACTCGGCCCACAATCGCGGCATGGGGCCTGGATGCGCGCCACAAGAACAAAGCCAAGCTGAGACTGACCCCAGCAATCACACCGGGCTCAACGCCCAAAGTCAGCGTAACCAAAATTGTCGCCATCATCGCGGCAAAATCTGACTTAGAATAGGCAAAGATGGTCCGGGGCGTCTTGAAATCCACCAGACTGAGCACAGCCACAATGATGGTTGCGGCCAGTGTCGCGATCGGTAGCGAATAGAGCAGGGGTGTTAAAAACAATGCGGCGATCAGAATGCCAATTGCCGTGAACATACCTGCCGCTGGGGTCTCCGCTCCCGCATCAAAGTTCACCACCGAGCGGGCAAAGCCGCCCGTGACGGGATAGCCACCACTAAAGCTGGCTGCAATATTGGCAGCACCTAGGCCAATCAGTTCTTGGTCTGGCACAATGCGCTGACGCTTCTTCGCTGCCAGAGTCTGAGCGACTGAGACGCTTTCTACAAAGCCGATCACCGAGAGAAGAAGAGCAGGCACAGCTAGGCTTTGCCAAAGCTCAAAATCAAATAAAGGCACCGTTAAAGGCGGCAGGCTTTGCGGAATAGTCCCGACGACCTTCACGCCTTTTGCCTCTAAATCCAAGAAGATGACCGCGAGCGTCGAAACGGCAACCGCCGCAATCGGGCCAGCTTTTGCGATCAAGTCCGCAGGCCGCGGTGCCAAGCCAAAGCCAACAAGCAAAGGCTTTAAGCCCTTGCGCACCCAGAATAAAAACGCCGTCGACAACACACCAATAATTAGGGTCGGCAGATTGGTGTCAGCGATATTTTGCGCCAGGGTCTGGACCAATTCAGGTAGGGCGTCGCCATGGGCTTCGATGCCAAGGATAGACTTAAGCTGGCTGGTCGCGATGATGATGCCGCTGGCAGTGATAAAGCCTGACACAACTGGATGGGACAAGAGATTTGCAAGAAACCCAAGCCGCAAGACACCCATCGCGATCAGGATCGCACCTGACAGGAAGGCCAGAATCAAAGCTGCCGCAATGAACTCTGCACTGCCAGCAGGCGCTATTTTGCCCGCTGCAGTTAGCGTCATCAAGGAGATGACCGCCACAGGTCCAACCGCCAAAGCCTTGCTGGTGCCAAAGATCGCATAGGCAATGATTGGTGCGATCGAGGCATAAAGGCCGACTTCCGGCGGCAGTCCTGCCAACATCGCATAAGCAATGCTTTGTGGTATCAGCATGATCGTCACGATCAGAGCCGCCACAACATCATTAGTCAGGGTCGAGCCATTATAGGTCTTCCCCCACTCCAAGATAGGCAGATAGCGCGAGAGAGCACTCATATCAGCTACCAATCGGATGGGGTTTGACCATCCATTCATGGCCCTTGAGCATGCCGTGCCAATAGATGGGTGGCAGGATCGTGTCTTTCAAAAGCCAAGATAAACGCGAAGGCCGCGTTCCATCGATTAGCCAATTGGGGAAACTGGGCAAGAGTTTGCCGCCATAGCCAAACTCAGCCAAGACAATTTTTCCTGCCTCGACGGTCAATGGGCAGCTTCCGTAGCCGTCATAGTCAGCGACTGGTGGTTTACCCTCGAGGGCGGCAAGGCTGTTAACGGCAACAACAGGGGCCTGTTTGCGCGCAGCCGCCATGGTTTTGGCGTTGGACGCTGAACAGGCATCACCCAAGGCAAAGACATTGGCAAATCGCGTGTGCTGCAGCGTGCCTTCATTGACTTCAATGAAACCCGATGCAGCAGCCAGTGGGCTAGACCGCACAAAGTCTGGGGCCACTTGGGGCGGTACGACATGGATCATGTCATAACGTTCTTCAACCGTCTTAGTTTCACCGCTTCGCTTTTGCTCAAACACAGCGGTTTTCGAAGCCCCATCGATCCCGATCAGTTTTGATTCAAAGTTCAGATGTGCATTATAGCGTTTTACGTATTCCATTAGAGCAGGCACATAGGCCGCCACGCCAAACAAGACGGCACCGGCCGTGTGAAACTGAACGTCAATGGCGCCGAGCTTGCCCGCTTTTTCCCAGCGGCTGCATGAAAGGTACATGGACTTTTGCGGCGCACCGGCGCATTTGATGGGCATGGGCGGCTGCGTGAACAACGCCCTACCACCCGTAAATTCTTTAACCAAACGATTGGTATAGGGTGCCAAATCAAAGTCGTAGTTTGACGTCACCCCATTTTTTCCAAGCGCTTCAGTTAAGCCCGGAATGGCTGCCCAATCCAGTTTGATGCCAGGGCAGGCAATCAGGACGCGGTACGCAACACGATTGCCATCGCATAAAACAACCTGGTTCTCGTTGGGCTCAAAACCGCTGACTGAGGCCTTGATCCACTCAGCACCTTTTGGGATGAGCGCGGCTTCTGAACGCACTGTAAAGTCACGATCGAAAACGCCGGCCCCAACCATTGTCCAACCCGGCTGATAATAGTGGGCCTCGTTCGGCTCAATGATGGCAATCGAAACTTCTGAGTTGCGCTTCAAGATGCTCGCCGCTGTGGCAATGCCCGCACTGCCGCCGCCAACAATGACAAAATCATAAATTGTTTGGCCGCCGGCCTGCGTGTTGATGATGGCGGCCATCTCAGCAAGTTTCGCCGAGCGCGCACCAGAGCGACAATAAGCCAAAACGGGTCCGGGCAAGTTTGCGATCGCTTGAGCCATATCGCGCCCATTTTGCTCGGTCAGCGCCCCTGAGATGGCGGGGATATGGACAAAACGCAGGCCTGCAGACTTTGCTGCTGCCTCGATAGTTGCCGTAGCTGGCTGGCTTTGTTCCTCGCCTTCAGGTCGATTACAAATGACCGATCGATAGCCGGCTCGCGCGATGGCGACCATATCTTCAGCTTTGATTTGTGGCGAGACTGCGATCTTGGCATTTAGCCGCTTGATGTCCATTTTTTTCTCCCATCCGCCTCAAGGCGGCTTTTTATCGTGTGGTAAAGCGATGCACGGCCATGCCGGCCAACATGGCTAGGATGAAGGGCATGACTTGAAGGGGAACTAGCCCTAGATTTGCCACCGCAGGGCCAGGGCATAAACCGCTGATCCCCCAGCCGACGCCAAACAATACCGCGCCAATGGCCAGTTTCGTATCCAGCTTAGTGGTGGCGGGTAGCTCGAATTGTACGTCCGCAAAAGGCTTGGCGAGCCGCTTTTGCCAAAGCCATGCGGCGGCCATTGGCAAAATGGCACCGCCCATCACAAAGGCCAGCGTCGGGTCCCACACACCAAGCAGATTCAGGAACCCCTGCACGCGCGCAGGGTCTGCCATGCCTGAAAATGCAAGACCAGCGCCAAACAAAGCACCTGACAAAAGGGCAATCAGCGCGCGCGTCATGGCTTGGCTCTCCCAAGTGTCGAAAGGCCAAAAGGCAGATATATCGGACAAGTTCCGATTAGACTTGTTATGAAGAACGCCACTGCGATAATCCCGAGGATAATTGCCAGCGGCCCGGCCAACAGACCTACCGCATAGGCACCTGCTATGGCCAATACCGCGATCATACGCAGAACGCGGTCGATGTTACCCATGTTTTTCATGGCATATTTCCTTTGTGTTGTTTCAACTGAGCAGGCCAAAAAGGCGAAGCGCAGCAACGGTCGCAAATCCACTACCCATGAAGATGAGCGTTGCAGTAATTGAACGCGGAGAGAGCCTTGAAAGGCCACAAACCCCATGGCCACTGGTGCAGCCAGACCCGAGGCGCGTGCCGTAGCCCACCAACAACCCGCCAATGACAAGCGGCCAGATCGATGGAGCAAATGTGGTGGGTATGCCGCCAACTAACGCTGCGATCAAAAGGGCACCAAGTGGCAGGCCTACAACGAAGGCGATTGCTATGTCTTTTGGCGCACCGCTGTCAGCAATGCCGACAGCCCGTGCTGCAAGCCCGCTTACCCCGGCTATGCGGCCCAAACCCAAGAGCATAAGCGCGGCTGAGAGGCCAATGAGAAGTCCGCCGAGAAAGCCTTCTAAGGGCATGGCATGAGGAAAGGCGCTGATCATACCGCATTCACCGGAATCTTGAGATAGGTGACCCCATTGTCTTCAGGGGCTGGCATATGACCCGCACGCATATTCACCTGAACAGATGGCAGGATAAGGCGCGGCATATCTAGCGTTGCATCACGCTTTTCGCGCATGGCCACAAAATCATCCTCAAGCACGCCATCGTGGAGATGGACATTGGCTTTGCGCTCAGCCTCAACCGTCGTTTCCCAGACAAATTCGCTGCGGCCTTCGGGGAGATAGTCATGACACATAAAAAGACGTGTCTCCGGAGGCAGCTCGAGCAAGCGACGGGCGGAGCGATACAAGGTGCGCGCATCGCCACCGGGGAAATCGCAACGTGCGGTCCCATAGTCAGGCATGAATAAGGTGTCGCCAACAAATACGGCGTCGCCGATCACATAAGCGATGCAAGCGGGTGTATGTCCGGGGACATGCAGCACCGTGACGTCTAGGTTACCAATCTTGAAGTGATCGCCATCTTTCCAAAGTTGGTCGAAGTCGGATCCATCACGCTGGAAATCACTGCCTGCATTAAAGAGTTTACCGAAGACGTTTTGAACCAAGGTAATGTGCTCGCCAATGGCGATTTTACCGCCAAGTCTGGTTTGCAAATAGGGCGCTGCCGATAAGTGATCGGCGTGGGCGTGCGTCTCTAACAGCCAGTCAACACTTAGGTCTTTCTCGGTAACATAAGCGATGATCGCATCCGCGGATGTCAGTGTGGTTCTTCCTGAGGCGGGCGCATAGTCAAGCACGCTATCAATGATCGCGGCCTTACGGGTTTCACTGTCATAGACGACGTATGAGACCGTGTTGGTTGGGACATCGAAGAAGGCTTTAATCATGGGCACGCCACTCTGGGCCGCACCTACCTGATTTTGGGCTTTTGCAAGAGCTAGATCGGTCATAGGATTACCTCACTTATTATCATTTACATAAACTATGTAATGCAGTAAGTTTGTTGCGTCAAGATGCGACATACGCGAAAAGCGCGTTGGGAGTGTGATCGCCAATGAATGAGTATGAAAAACCTGTTTCAGTGCGGCCTGTGAGGCTCGGTGATGCGGCACCAGATTTTGTCGCGCGCTCTACTATGGGGTCAGTGAGACTATCGGGCTACCGGGGTAAATGGGTGATTTTCTTCTCCCACCCCGCTGATTTCACGCCTGTTTGCACCACGGAGTTCATCGGGCTTGCGCAGCACAAAGCTGCGTTTGAAAAGCTCGACTGTGCGCTTATAGGCCTGTCGGTTGACAGTCTTTATTCTCATTTCGCTTGGATACGAGCGATTGAGATCGAGTTTGGCGCGGCAATAGAATTTCCCCTCATTGAAGATCCGAGCATGGCTATTGGGCGTGCCTATGGCATGATTGATGAGGCAAGTTCTGACGCGATTGCGATGCGCTCGGCCTATTTTATCGACCCCAATGGCATAGTTAGGGCCATAACAAGTTATCCTTATAATGTTGGCCGTTCTGTGCCTGAAATGCTCAGGCTAGTGGAAGCCCTCAAGGCTGTCGACGACGGCCAAGGCTTCGCACCTGAGGGCTGGGTGCCAGGCCTACCTTTATTGGCACCACCTTCGGACGGGAGCACACCCATTGACCAAGAAGCTGGCTGGTTTTGTCGGAGGCTGCCATGAGCGCACTTTTCGAGAATCGTGAGCTGGCCAATAGCGCGGCTGAAAAGCTTAAGGTCTATGCTCAGCCTCAACGCCTGATGATCTTAAGCTGTTTGCTGAGTGGGCAACGCAATGTCGCTGAAATTGGTGAGGCCACCCGCATTGGACAGCCCGCCCTTAGTCAACAACTCGCAGAATTAAGGCGCGCAGATCTAGTGAGCACCCGTAAAGAGGCCAAGCTTGTTTGGTACACCCTTGCTGACGACAATATAGCTCAATGCGTTCGGACGATGGAAGCAATTTTCGGCGCAGGTGAGGCAGGTGAGATTGTCAGTACGCCACCGACTAAGCCAGATGTTAAGCCGACATTGCAACGCGATGGAGTTGCAGCCTTTGCGCGAATTATTCAGTAGAACTCTTATTGGCGTGAGTTGCTAGGCGTATTGACTCAGCGGGGACGCGTTGCCACCAATATCGGGTGCCAACTACCCAAACAGGTTCTGGTTGCAGCACTTAGGTTAAGGGCGCCCTCTGCCGGGGCAGGACGGTAATCATGCAACTCACAAGGGGCTATTCAGGGCACCAGCAAGCGCTCATCGAACTCTTCGCCAAGACCTTTGAAGCTTCAGAGGGGCAAGAGGAAGGAGCGCGAATTGGCGATTTGGTTCACCATCTGCTTTTAGAAACTCCGCCTGAAGATATCCGCGTCTACTGCGCCGAGAATGAAAATTGTGTCATTGGGGCTGCGATCTTTACCCGACTGACATATGCTTTCGACCCGCACATCGTTTTCCTCCTTTCACCGATGGCAGTATCACCTGAAAATCAAAAGATGGGCATTGGGCAAGCCTTACTTACTCATGCACTAGGGGCGCTTCGCGCCGAAGGTGTCCAAATTGCCATCACCTACGGCGATCCGAGCTATTATAAGCAAGTTGGATTTATGCCGATCACAGAGGATCAAGCCCGTGCGCCTCTGCCGCTTAGCATGCCACACGGCTGGATAGGACAGGCGTTAAGCGAAGATAAGATGCCGCAGCTCCAAGGGCCATCAAGCTGCGTACCCGCTTTAAACCGAAGTGACATTTGGTAAGTAGGCATCTGAAATCAAACTTCGAGGAATTTGCTTCTGCGTTTCCGAACCAGACCACTCATGCGCCCGGTTTAAACTGGCTGCCAGCTAAGACAGTCGCTTCCACCCTCGGACAGGGCCAATCTGCGCTGATAGGTCCCGAGGCATCGGAGACGCGATCAATTTGCGTCATCAGGACGGCCCAGCGTGTTGGTTCGATCAACGCGGAATAAAGTGCCCCATTGCCTTTAGGCGACAGCTTTCCCCGCCCACACACCTCAAAGCCGCCATTCCGCTTTCGGCCAAGTTCGGCCGAAATGCCGACCGTCTCCTATGCGCCAAGGGTTGCCATTTGGGGCAGGTTGGCGGTTGCTCGAAAGCGGACATTCACTTACGCACGGATCGTAGCAACTGTCTTGACCGAGGTCATGCTGTTGCTACGGCTTAGAGCTCTGAACCTTTAAACATCTTTAGCGTAGCGCATTCACGGGAAGTGCCGTCGCAGTATTGTCAATCCAATTCATGATGGCACTCAAGTGTTGTTCTGACGAATCCTTCAGAATCAAATGGGCAATGTCGGCAAGGCTGATCGCTTGGAGTGACGCACGGTAAGCTCTTTCAGCAAGTAAAAAGGCTGCCGCAATCGCACAAGGGGTTTTGCAATCCTCCGCTAGGGTCGCACAGGGACCATTCTGGCGGATTTCCGTACATTTAAATGCTGGCGCATTTCCTTCTATTGCAGCGCATATATCCCATAAATTTATGTCTAATGGTGCTTTTGCAAGGCGATAACCCCCTCCGGCACCTCGAGTTGACATAATTATCCCGGCGCGGCTGAGGGCTTGCAATTGTTTCGCCATATAGGCTGGCGGCACGCCGTGATAGTGCGCCAGCGCCTCGGCACTTAAACCCCGTTTATCAGGGAGCGCAGCCATTAAGCTAACAGCATGAACAGCCCATTCTACACCTTTTGAAATCTGCATAGATTGACAAATCCTCTAAAGCGGATATTTTATATCCGATTAATTTTTGGCCTAAGCGGAGCTTCTTACAATGAGCTTTTTAAAGGTGATCAGGCAAGCCCATCGTCTGCTTGCAATCGGATTGGGCGTCTTTATTTTGTTGCATTTGACGGTGCATCTAACCGCACTTGGCGGTCCGCAGATGCACAATCAATCATTGAAAATGGTCCAGTGGATTTATCGAAATCCGATTGTGGAGCCACTGCTTGTTTTGGCGATTGTTGTGCAGGCTGCCACTGGGCTAAAGATGCTGGTGCGTAAGTGGCAAATGCCCAACAAAGGCTTTTGGAGCTGGGCTCAGATTGTCAGCGGCCTGATGCTGGCATGGTTTATAATCCAGCATGCCTCCGCCGCCCTGATTAGCCGCCATGTTATCGGTCTAGATACAAACTTCTATTGGGTCGCCGGACCGCTTCAGAACGAGACCCTAAGAATTGTATTCTTGCTTTACTATTTTCTTTTGGCATTTGGAGTATTCCTCCACATTGGTGCCTTTGTTTACTTCAAAAACAAACGCGATCAAAAGATCGCCGTAGTAGTTGTAGCGATCGGCGCTGTAGTATCAACGACGATTGTCGCAACTTTCTCAGGGGTTTTCTTCCCGATTAGCATTCCCCCGGAATACTCACGGGCTTACGATGCACTCGAGACGGGCAATTTGCCTGACCTATGATTCAGGCCGCTCAATTGGCTTTGTGTTGTGGGAAGCGAAAAGCCTAGATGAGGATCTGGGAAAGCTGCCTTTCGTCAATCCCACATCAAATCAGTTCGCTCAAAGTATAATATACTGGAATCCCGCGCATTTTCGCTCGACGTATGTCCTCATCTGCTCCAGTGGATGCACCGGGCATACGCAACACAGCGTCGCAATGCTCGATGAGCCTATGCGCAACGGGATAGGCATATTTTTGATACAAATCGTCGCCGACCATCTTTGATCCGGCGCGGCGCATTAGTGGGAGTGCGACCCACTCTCCAATCATGGGTAAGTGACCAGCCTCAAACAAGGCCATTGCCGCATCTTCCAGTCGCTCAAGATTAGCGTATCCATCCGGCGAGAGCCACGGCATGGCTCAGAGCGCTGGTTTCCGGTTCTATGGTTGCGAGTTCTTGGAGGCGTGAGGCTGGCCATGCTGGCGTGCGGGCGAGGAGATCGGCGAGCCGGGCTTAGGGCTCGATGTTGTTGAGCTTGGCGGTGTCTCAATAAGTGTATAGATAAGGGTGCCGCGTTCGTCTCCGGCTTGTGAACCTGCAAACAGCTCGGCTTTGCGCCCAAGGGCGGCTGGTCGGAGTGAGCGCTCTGCGGCATTGTTGCTAAGGTAGGCCCGGCCATCGGTGAGAAAGACGCTGAATGCGGCCTGTCGCTTGAGCATATTGTCCATGGCAGCGGCCACGGGTGCATGGCGCGACAGCTTTTGCCGCTGTTCGCTGATCAAGCCGAAGAGGTTGGCGACTATCGAAGCGGACTGGCTGGTGCGGGTAGCAAGGCGGTCGTTAGCGATTGCACCATTGATCTCGCGCTCGATAGCGAAGAGTTCGTCGATCCGCTTGACGGCCTCGGTGGCCAGTGGTGCGGCAGCGGTGACACTTGGTCCGGCCTTGCGCTTTACGGGCAGACTGGCGAGCTCGAAGAACTTGCGCCTGGCATGGGCCCAGAAGGCCACCTCGATGAACGGGGCTGGACTTCGGGCTTGCTCGAACAGAGATGGTAAAGGCATCGGCTTGCAGGATGACACCGCTGACCTGAGCCCTTTGGAGACCCACGACTGAGGTGGTCCTCGGATTTCGAATAGGGAGTTAAGCTGGTATAATCTTAAAAAAATGGTGAGACCTGATTTGAATATGAGAAAGAGATATTCGGCGGATTTTAAGGCCAAGGTGGCTTAGGAGGCGCTGATGGGTGATTTGACGCTGGCCCAATTGGCGACCAAGCCCGGGCTGCATCAAGCGATGATTTCAACATGGCGCAAGCAAGCTGTGGATGGGATGGCGCAGGCTTTTTCGGGCAAAGCCGCGGCGGGTGAGGCGAGCCAGCAAGTCGACATTGAAAAGCTACATGCCAAGATCGGTCAATTGGTGGTGAAGCGAGATTTTTTAGTGAAAGTCTCCGTTGGGTGAGCCTAGACCGGAGGCAAAAGATGGTTGAGGCAAAACACCCCAAGCTCTCGATTGTGGCGCAGCGTCGATTGGTCGGAATCAGCAGGTCAAGCTTGTACCACAGGCCAGCGCCTGAGACCGCGCTGAACCTTGAGCTTATGGCGATCATCGACAAGCAATTCATGGAAACGCCGTGGTATGGGTCGCGCCAAATGGCCCACCATTTGTGCAGACTTGGGCACGGCGTGGGCCGAAAATGCATACGGCGGTTGATGGCTAAGGTGGGGCTTTTGCCGATTTCTCAGCAACCGCGCACGACAGTTCCCCATCCAAAACATAAGAAATATAGATACTTGCTTAAAGACATGGTGATCGACAAGCCAAACCAAGTTTGGTGCTCTGACATCACTTATATCCCCATGCGCCAGGGCTTTTTGTATCTGGTAGCGGTGATGGACTGGGCGACGCGCAGGGTTTTGTCGTGGAAACTTTCAAACTCAATGGAAGCTGATTTTTGCATCTAAGCCCACAACGAAGCGATGGGATGATTTGGCAAGCCCACCATCTTCAACACAGATCAAGGCAAGCAGTTTACCTGCTCTGGCTTTGTTGACGTGCTGCTTGGAGCAAAAAACCAAGTCTCGATAGATGGCAAGGGCCGCTGGATGAATAACGTCTTCTTCGAGCGGCTCTGGCGGTCGTTGAAATATGAACGCGTTTACATCCATGCTTTTTAGACTGGAACCGAACTTCGCCAACGTCTGGGAAAACAGATCACCTACTACAATGCAGATCGACCTCACTCAAAGCTTGGCGGAGCCAGCCCAAAAAGCCACTTCTGGTTTCATTTTTGACCCGCTAAGTTTAAAAGACACTTGTCAACTTCAAGTCGTGGCGAGGTCGGTAACATAGAAGGTCCGAGCGTGATTTCCTGTGTTGTGACACTTTCACCGCGCGGAAGCCAACGTAGTGTCTTTTTGCTTCCAAGGTCGGTCTCTACCTCCCAAATCAATTCTTGATTTACATCACCCAGAACCCCCCCAGTTCGTCGAATCATCTTCATTCCATCACGCAGACCTGCTGCGTATGCAGGTCCAATAGTTTTGACCCCATTTGCAATTCCTGTTTTTGCGGTCAACTCTAGGTCATAGCCCACATCAAATCGAGGTTTAACCGTTGGCTTTACCAAAAGACAACCATCCCAACCATTATATGGAAACTCTATTGCTTCTCCCTGCGTCGCAATTTCTGTCATTGTTGCCCCTAAATTAAGTTTGGCCTGCTCTTTCACAATTTCAATTATATTCTGTTGTGCTGGGACTTCGCCATTTTTCTTTTCCGCCGCATCTCGAAGTGCAAGCATTATGTCATCAAGTGTCGTTCTGCCATTTGATACTATCCGTATCTGCTGATTAATCTCCATCGCTAACAAAGCGCCCCGTCTATAAGGCAATTTAGCGGCTTCTGGGTCTGTCCAAAATTTAGTAGCTGCGACCTCGCTGGGCATCAGACGCGCCGATGAAGCATCATAATCACTAATAACTTTGTTCCAGTGCTCGATCCAATCTCTGGGCGTCCACACACCTGATCGCAAAAGCGTACGCGCTGCATAAAAGTCGGCAAATCCCTCAGAGAACCAGTACGATTCTACCTCTGTTGCGGGGTCGCCAAGACCACCGACCGCTACTGGAAGCCAGCGATGGAAATTCTCATGTGCGAAAAGCCATTCAAACTCTTGCAGCGACGTATTTTTAGCAGCCCAAGTGGCGAATGCGTCCGGGCCAAGACCGGTACCTAACTGAAACTTAGTGCCGTCGTCAGTTTGCAAGGCAACTAGAGTCACCAAAAAAGGAGAACTCTGCCCTCCCCATAAATCCTTTTGAGCTTGCGCAACTCTTAGATAGCGGCTCCAAATATCGACTATGCTTGCGTCTTGAAATTCGCCAATAATGGCCATCTTGGTTAGCTGATCGTCACTTTCCAAAAGAGTGAGATCGACCCCACCGATTACAACACTCGACATCATCTCATTCACACCGAACTTCTGGTCTTCTAGATCGCTGGCAATCTTCCAACCATCTGGAATGTTGCTCCATGAAAACTGAAAATATGGTTCCTTGTCTAAAACGGGCTGTGCAAATATTGTTGTTCCAACTGCGCTAAACCAAGTTGGGCCTACTAGAGGACGAAAATTCTCATTAGCAACTTCTTGAAGGCTCGGCTGCGTCAATTGGTTTACCTTGATCATGTAGAAAACCGTGACATTGCCAGAGGGCGGATGGTCAATTACGATCTCTGCGGGATTACTTGCGTCAAAGGTACCGCCCTTCACACGGAAATCGGATATGCCCCTCCAAAGTTCACTCTGGCCGCCCCACTCATTTGGAAGGAGGAGTGTAGTTGTCCCTTTTGGATTGCCCTGAAACTGCATCTGAACCAAAAGTCCTCTGACAGTGCCGTTAACAATATCTGGCCCTAACACTATTTGTCCTACATGCTTGTTACTAAAGGAAATTGCGTTAGACGGGTGCGGGTGAGCACAGCTTTCCATTAGGAGAGCGCTCACCAAAAGCAACAGCGTTATCCACTTGCGTTTTTCCATTTTCGCGCCCCATTTCTTTCTTAAAAGTTAGATTTTTCAACTGCTAACGACCTGCTGGGGTGATTATAGTTCAAACTCGGCAATACCGCAGCGTTTTCACACAGCCTCGGCCGAAAGCGGATGGTCTGGTTTCGGGGGCGCGAAGGGGCGAAAGCTGTCAGTAATGAAAGCAACATTGCTCTGATCGAGATCGTGGAAGCCAAGGGGGCTGGGTCAGCCCGCTGGCAGCATCTTTGTGGTTGCCGGATGTGAGCGAACCTTAAAGGCTGCGACCTCAAAAAGCTTTTGCCAGTTGACGTATTAGAGCAATTGGTCTAATACATACCTATGCGCCCCAAGCTCTTCGATCCTGCCGCCGTCATTTCCAAAGCGCTGCCCCTATTCTGGCGGCAGGGATACGAGGGCACGCACATGCCAGAATTGCTGGACGCGATGGGGCTTGGCAAAGCAAGCTTCTATAACGCTTTCGCTTCCAAGCATGCGGTGTTCCTTGCAGTCCTCGACCGGTATTTCAGTGCGGTCGACCACGTGCTGGCCGAAGCGCTGGCGGGCGTAAAGTGCCGGGACCAAGCAGTTTCCCGTCTGCTAGACGCGATCTTGACTGTAGCACGCGATCCCAACGGAAGGACAATCGGTTGGCGCGGCTGCCTGATTGGCAACACAGCGCTGGAGATGGGAGTTCAGGACGAAGACGTGAGCGACCGCCTTAACCAAGGGGTGCGTCTCCTGCGGCACCATTTCGCTATGGCTCTAAGCATCGCTGATATGGACGGAAGCGTCCTATCGGATAGCGCCATTTCCGCTCTCGCATTACATGCTGTCGCCGGTGTCCAGGGCATTCTGGTGCTGGCAAAGGCCGGAATGCTCGAAGAGGAAATTGGTGCGGCCAAGCAGACACTTTTGTTCACGCTACAAGCGTCCTCAAGAATTTGAAAACTAAGCAAGGCATCAGGGAGCATACGGCCTTGCCCAGTATTGTACCAATTGCTCCATAAAGGAATGGCAACTATGAAGATCCTCAACGCCTCGATCCATGGCATTCTCGACTACGCTACGGTAATAGTCTTCGCTTCTGCCCCGTCGCTCCTCGGGTTCTCGGGCGCGCCCGCCATGCTAGCCTATCTGCTTGCAGTTGTTCACCTGGCAATGACGGTCCTGACCGACATGCCGCTTGGCCTCGTGAAGATCATCCCCATGCGCTTGCACGCCTTAGTCGAAATGCTCGTCGGCCCCACGCTTATCGCAGCGGCCTTCTTGGCCCCAACGCTGGTTCTGGGTGCCCAGGTGTTCTTCATCGCAAGCGGTGTCGCGATTTGCGCCGTTTGGCTGTTTAGCGATTATGCGTTGGCAACACAGTCCGACTGAAAACTGACAGTGCACGCTTTTCTCGAAAGAACGTGCGGCGACTAGAACCTCCAATTCTGTTCCACAGCAATGCGCTCTGCGCGGTAGACCAAGGTGCATTCCATTGATGGAATGCACCTTGGTCAAGCAATTCCTGAGATAGTCAATGATGAGCCAAATCACTTAGAACGGCTTCAGGCCGCACTTCGCTTGCCTTGAAGCCGCGCAACAATTCTTATTGCGCAAGTTGGGGTGTCAAGAGGCGCGCTTCGCGCGTCGGCGAAGCCGATTTCACCTCTTGACGCCCAATCTTGCGCCCCCAAACTCGTACTAAGCCTTCGCGTAGGCATAGCCTGTAGCAAAGGCGTGTGTGGACGCCCTAGTTTTTGCAAGTGCTTTTTCAGTTTGTTTGGCAGGATCAGTTAGGTGCGGTCGTGTGTCCGGCTTCTGATGCAGCCTTTCAACGACTGCGAGCCACGATGGTGTGCGCGATCAGGTTCATATCGTTCCAGCGTGCTTTGATGCACCTACCTTTGCTCTGAGTATCCTGATCGTGTTTCCTAAA
>VYLP01000153.1_pt1 | contig 32334 bp, 35 predicted proteins | sample 5114311 | NCBI WGS metagenome assembly VYLP01 (sample SAMN12291775, study PRJNA351875) | freshwater metagenome | isolation source: freshwater lake | place: USA: Michigan, Lansing Lake | collected 2013-08-14 | reverse complement strand
GACAGCGATGTCTTTCCGTTTCTTTGAGTGGCTGACCGAGAATCGGGATGTGTTTGCCGCTTACAAAGCCAGTTTAGGCTTTATTTGGGCTTGAAATTTGTTTAAGTCCCATTATTTGATATCGACACCACTAATTGCCGCTGCACGTTCTAACATGGCACTCGCTACGGTAATGTTGGAATTTATCGATATGATAGGTTTTGATAAAGACGGCAAGACTCGTCTGATTACTTTTACACTGACACGGCCTGATGAAAACCCAGTAAGCAAGCAGTGGGAGAAACAGACACTTACGGTAGAAGCCCCTTTACTTGGTCTTGTCCCTATTCCAGCATTGCTGATTGATTCCGTCGATATCAATTTGACTGTTAAGATTGATAGCACTTTGACGACAACTTCAAATACGACTAGTAAAGCAAGTGTTGGGGCTGAAGCTGACTGGGGATGGGGGAAGGCGACTTTTTCAGGCTCTGTTTCTACATCGCAATCAAATACGAGAACAACCGACCAATCCGCGACGTTTACAGTGGATGTGCACGCTCAACAACAGCCATTGCCAGAGGGAATGGCAAGGTTGATGGATGTGATGGCAAGCTGCATCACGCCACTGCCGACGAGTACATAATCATAAGGTCAGTAGCGGTGATCTCAAAATGAATTATGGTCACCGCCGCAGGCAGAAAATAGCGGGGCAGTGTAGCTTCTATCCTGCCCGATCTAATTTTATGACGACATCTTTGAGATCAAAGCGAGATCATGATGAAAAGACAACGAGAAGAGAACCCTGAAACCAAACCAGAGCCAAGACGTTCAAAAAGGCAAAAGAAAAACCAGTTACAACAAGTACCTAAATATTTTAAAGATCCATGCTACACTTGGGAGCGAAATAGAAACGCTGGTGGAAAAAAATCAACAGCAATATTAGGTCCAAACAGCCTAAGCGGAATGGGAACAGATGCGAACTCTAAGTTACCTTCTGGAATTGAAAAAGCAAGAGGTAAATATAAACAGTGTTTTTTTAAGGCTGGTCATCTTTTGAATGCAGACTTTGGTGGCGATGGCAAAGATGGTAGGAATCTGACAATTTTGACCGCTACGGCTAATACATTTATGACAAGCTTTGATAACAACATTAAGAAAGCAGTAGAAAAACTAGAAAAATTGTATGAGAGTGTTGTTAATAATCTCTTTTCCAATGAATACAATCTAGCAAAACTAAAATATGGCATCCAGGTTACGATTGAAGTAAGCGAAGAAAAATGGGGCGCACAAATACCAGATAGTTACATAGCAAAGAGTGTGAAATGCAAGGCTGAGATAACTGGCGAGAGATCTTTGGACAATCTGATCCAAGAAGTCACATCCTTTGCAAAAAAATCACAAAATGAAGATCTCGTAAAACGCATAAAGCAAACAGAACAAGAAATTAAAAATATAAAAAAGAATATTAACAGTTATGTGCAGAAGGCTAACCAACGAGGAGATATCACAAACAAAAAGTACGATCACTGATCGTGGCGGATGCGTTACTTAACGCGCCTTTTTGCTTTGAATTACGATAAGTTTGTCTATTATATGCGCTACACTACCATAACCCATCCTACCGTTATCCATCGCCAATATTATCGGGAATAATGGGAATTTCTGTCATTCCCCAGTCGGTCGGAAAAAAGCCATGATAAACCGATGAACCCTAGAAAAACGCCAATCCTGCGGTTTAAAACCTAACCCATACCGGCCTGGATTGTCATGGGTATCATCACAACATAAAGATTCAATCCCGTAAACTGCCTTACCCAATATGCCCTTTTTCTCTTAATTGTGATTTTTATAAAAACTCAACATTTCTATACATATAATCAGGGTCTAAACATTCCCAAATCAAAACTAAATTGCTAATAATCTTTCCGATAGATTGACCTTGACGCGAATAAATAATACCACAATGTTCCAATCCCATTGAAGACAAAACCAGAAAATCATCATCAAAAGTGAAAACAACTCGGCCTTGCGACAAAGCATAAGCTAATTGCTCTTTATCAGAAGCCCCAATTAATCCCTCTTCAGGAGACGTTGTAATATCAATCCCTCTCATCCTTAAACCTTTGGCGATCGCATTAGAGACACTTTCATCAAGATGAAACTTCAGCTTATTGGCCATTATTCCCCTTTAAAATTTTTTCGACCAAAGAAGGCTGATCCCCTTGTAACTGTTTAGCAAAATTTTCGCTGGCTTCAATATCTTGGCGAATTTCTTCTCGATGATCATGGTAATACGCTAAAGCCGCATAAACATCAGCTAAAGTAATTGTTGGGTAATTATAAACAATTTCATCAGGAGACATTGCCATTTTTTCATGCCAGATGACAATATCTCGTACTTTAATACGGTGACCCGCAATACGAGGTTTGCCCCCACAAACACCAGGTGTTACTTCAATGTGTTGTGTAAAAACTAAAGATGACATAATCGTTAATTTAATTTATTTCTATGGATTGTAGCATTTTTCTTAAAAATGCGATCACTGCTCGTGTCGGATGTGTTACTTAACGCGCCTTTTATTGCGGCATCAGGAATACTTGTATCATCGCCAAGCTTTTGAGCAGACAGGAATTACAGAGCCAGTCCGTTGAAATTAGCCGTTAAAATTAAAAAGGAAACCAACCAAACAGCAAACCATGCTAAAAACCATCGAAGGCATTTATCAGGATGGACAAATCCGCTTCACCGAACCACCGCAAGGTGTGGGCGATCGCCTTAGAAACACTTTCATCCAGTGCGATCGCTATCTTCTTGTTAATTAAACTTTAAAATTGCGATCATTTTGGTTTTTGAAAGAGCGATCGCTGTGCTAACCTAATGGATAGAAAGTAATCTACAAGCGATCAGTTGAAGCCATGAGTGAAGCAGTTGTAACACTTCTTAGACAGTTCAAAAAACTTTCAGCTAGAGAAAAATCTGAGTTCCTTTCAGCCAGCCTGAGTCCGACTGGAGACTATGGTGATTGGAGTAATGATGATGCAGTTCTTTTTGCCGCTCAATCGTTTGCTCGTCTAGATGCAGAGGAGGAAGCAGATGGGGAATCCGAAGCCAGTTCGTAGCGAAGTTTGGTTGATTGATTTTGGGATAGCAGCAAAAGTACGCCCCGCTCTTGTTGTGAGTGAACCTTATGGAGATGAGGATCGAGCTTTGATTGGTGTGATTCCTCATACAACTAGTATCAGAGGCTCCCAATATGAGATTCAGATCGACCTTCCCTTTCTGAAAAGAAAAGGTGCCTTCCTACTTCAGGGTTTTGTAACCGTTCCTCCACCCTATTTTGTGAAAAAGCTTGGAATGCTATCGGAATCACAGATGAAATTAATTGAAAACGGGCTGAATGGTGATCACCCACTTCCCTTTTTGAAAATGATGTTTTAACAAAACGCCCTTACCTCAAAAAAGAATGGTGTATTTACGTTATCGAAAACCCTATTCGCTGTGAACCTCAAGAAGATAATCGTTTTCGCTTTTGGGCGCAGATAAAAGAATTTGGCGATCGATACCTGAGAGTCATTACTCTAGAAGATAAGCTGACTATCCACAACGCCTTTCCAGACCGGAGCTTTAAACCATGAAGATTAACTACTACCCAGAAACAGACTCCCTTTATATCCACCTTGCAGACAAATCCAGTGTTGATAGCCAAGAAATTTCAGAAGGAGTCGTTGCCGATTACGATCAATTAGGGAACCTAGTCGGTTTAGACATTGATAATGCCAGCAAAAAAGTGCAACTCGGTGAATTTATTATCAATCAACTCCCCCTCGTCCCCCTGAAAGCATCTGCATAAGTTTAAGTAAATTAGGGAGAAATGAAGCGGCGATCGGCGTGTTACTCTAAATGATTTTTAGTGACCACAACTTTTAACCCATTCCCTTAAAGCTCTTCTCGACTTTGTGTGATAATTTTTGCTGATGGAATCGTGAAATGGTTACTGGGCAAGACTTTTAGGACTATTTTGCGGATATTCTATCAGTATAGACCTCGTTTCCACACAGAAACCAGAAGAGCCCCTTTTCAAAACACTTAAATCCAAATTGCGATACGCTACGCTAACACATCCTACCGTTACTAACAATTAGCTGCTAAAATTGAAGAGGAAACCAACCAAACAGCAACCCATGCTAAAAACCATCGAAGGCATTTATCAGGATGGACAAATCCGCTTCACCGAACCACCGCAATGTGTGGGTGATCGCACCCAGGTTCTCGTCACCTTTCTCGATCCTGACAAAATTAATTCTGCCAAACTACGCCAACTATTAGAACAATTGGAAACAATCAAGGGGATTCAGCAAGGCTTTGAGGAACTAAACGCGGGTCAAACTCGCCCGATTGAAGATTTCGTTCAGGAAATGCAACAAAAATATGACATTTCAGGTTGAAATTACCCCAATTGCAGAAGCTCAGATTGAACAAGCCTATCGCTGGTATCGAGAGCGTAATCCTGAATTTGCTGATCGTTGGTTTCGAGAATTAATGAATACGATAGCAACTCTCCAAGAGAAACCTCAGCGTTGTGCATTGGCCGTAGAACATGAAATTTTTCCCGAAGAAGTACGCCAACTTCTCTATGGAAAAGCAAAAAATGTGTATCGAGTGCTTTTTGCCATTCGAGATGATATCGTTTATGTGTTGTATGTTCGCCACAGTTCCCAAGCACCTCTGACGTTAAATGATGTGGAAGAGCTAAGAGGTGGTATTTAGGGCGATCGCCTTATAAACACCTTCATCTAGGGCGATCGCCCTCTGCTTATTAATTAAACTTTAAAACTGCGATCGCTTTAGCCTTGTAAACGGCGCTCATCTAAAATTGAGGTTTAATACATTGGCAACCCAGAACTCACCTCCTTTAATAATCGTCATATAAACCTTCGTCTTCTGGGGCATAACTATTCAAAAAAGAAGAATGAAGGTGATCGCTAACTAAGGTTTTGGGCTGAATAGTAATCACCCACTTCCCTTTACCAATTCCTTGCACAATAGAACTGGGAAGATTGAGTTGCTCCCCTTCTTCAATTTCTACTTCAAAAGCTAATTTTAATAACTGATTTTTCATAAAGCAAAAACACCTATAATATTGGAGATGTTAGCACAGCGCGTAGAAGCATCAGCGATCACCATCATCGAAAGTGAAAATAACTCGGCTTTGCAATAAAGCATAAGCTAACTATTCCTGATCAGAAGCCCCTATTAGCTCTTTCTCTGAAGACATTGTAACATCAATCCCTCGCATCCTTAAACCTTTGGGGATCGCGTTAGAAACTCTTTTATCTAGTGCGATCGCTATCTTCTTGTTAATTAAACTTTAAAACTGCGATCGCTAAAGCTACTTCCACTTTTGATAATTTTTAATGTTAGAATCAAATACCTCCCTTTAGACTTTGCTATGGGTGCGATTGAAACCACTGGTATCCTCAACACCCAAGGGCAAATTCAACTTGATCATCCTATTCCCCAAGAAAAAGATAGATTTGTGCGCGTCATTCTTTTGATGTCGGAGGATGAACTGAAGGAAAAAAACTGGCTAGATAGCGTTTCCCATAACCCTAGCTTTGCTTTTCTGCATGATCCCGAAGAAGATATTTATACTCTAAACGATGGACAACCGGTAAGCAATGAAGGGTAAAATCGTTTTAATTTTACCTGGGACGATTTATCTTCCAGTAAAGTTCGCCCTGCTTATTGCCTAACCAATCAAATTGGAAGCTATCAACACATTATCTTTGCCCTAATTACCAGTCTTAATTGTAGATATTTTGTCCGATATTCTACGTTCCTAAAAAAATACGATCACTGATTCCTTATTGCGGCAAGAGGAGGGATTAGATCATCGCCAAGCTTTTGAGCAGGCCAGAATTACAGAGTCAATCTTTTGAAATTAGCTGATAGAATTAAAGAGAAAACGAAGCAAACAGCAACTTATGCCAAAAACCGGGCAACAGTTTTTGATGCCTTCAACCAGTCATCTTCGCTCATCAGACCATAAACAAGCAAAATTATCTGTATATTTAATCACTCAATCAGAAGCTTTTACCTTTGAAATAGCAGTTTTCAAATAGGAAACTACCTCATTAATTGCCACTTCTGACGCTTTTTTACTGGCTCTTTCGACTAATTCCACCTTACCCGATTTGAGAGATTTACCCGTGACAATGCGATAGGGAATCCCAATTAAATCCGCATCTTTGAACTTAACTCCTGCACGTTCATCCCGGTCATCTAAAAGGGTTTCAATGCCCGCTTGATTTAACTCATTGTATAAACTTTCGGCGGTTTTTACCTGCTCGGCATCGGCTAAATTAGGAATAACCACAATCGCTTGATAGGGGGCAATAGCTACGGGCCAAATAATGCCATCTTTATCGTAGGATTGTTCTACGGCTGCCTGGGCTAAACGCGATACTCCTATACCATAACAACCCATACAAATGGGGGTAGATTCTCCCGCTTCATTAGTATAAAAAGCATTCATGGCTTGAGAATATTTATAGCCCAATTGGAAGATATGACCGACTTCAATTCCTCTAGCACTTTGCAAGGTTTGATTAGGATCGTGAATAGCTCGATCGCCTACCCGGGCTTTGCGTAGATCGACGATTAATTCCGGTAAGATAAAATCTTTACCCCAATTCGCCCCCACTAAATGAAACCCCGTTTCATTAGCACCAGTGATAAAGTTTTCTAAGTCTGTCACGGTGGTATCTGCTATGCGTAAAAATTGAGGGGCGATATCGCTGGCTTTTTTGAGCAAATTATCTTCTAAGTCGGGAGCGATATAACCCAAAGGTAAGGGTTTAGTTGCCCATTTCTGTTGAGCGGCAGCATCGGGTATTTTTAAAGCCAAAATTGTTTTAGCATTGTAACGGCCCGCCTGTCTAACTAATTCATTTTGTAGTTTAACTTCGTTAACCTCTTGATCGCCGCGAATATGCAGTAAAACTAAAACAGTTATGCCGCTATCATAAACCACTTCGTAGAGAACATTTTTGACGATAGCAGTGGCAGAACAATCGAGAAATTTAGCTAAACTTTCGATCGTGTTGGTGTTAGGAGTTTCTTTTTTAGCCAACTTTTTAAAGGGAGAAGCCACTTTATCTGCTGGCAAAGAAACGGCTTTTTCCACATTAGCCGCATACTTTTCATCGGCAGTAAATAAAACCTCATCTTCTCCGGCATCAGCTAAGACCATAAATTCTTGGGATGCGGAACCGCCAATCGCTCCAGAATCTGCTTCTACTGCCCGAAAAGCTAACCCACAACGGCGGAAAATATTGCGGTAAGCTATATCCATCGCTTGATAGGTTTTCTTTAAACATTCCTCGTCGAGATTGAAAGAATAGGCATCTTTCATAATAAATTCCCGTCCTCGCATTAAACCAAAACGAGGGCGAATTTCATCGCGAAATTTAGTTTGAATCTGATATAAATTAACTGGTAATTGTCGATAGGAACGAATTAAATCACGAGCGACGGCAGTAATTACTTCTTCGTGAGTCGGTCCTAATCCTAACTCCCGCTTTTGCCTGTCCGTCAGGGCAAACATAATCCCTTCTGCTTTCGTGTAGGTGTCCCAACGGCCCGATTCTTGCCAGAGTTCCGCCGGTTGCAGTTGGGGAAGTAAACATTCTTGGGCGCCGGCTTTATTCATTTCTTCCCGGACTATCTGGGAGACTTTCTGTAAAACCCGCCACATCAGGGGTAAATAGGCGTAAATGCCGCTGCCAATGCGACGAATGTAACCGGCACGGACCAAGCATTTATGACTGGGGATTTCCGCCTCGGCCGGATCTTCCCGGAGGGTGACAAAAAGCTGTTGAGAGAGTCGCATCCTATCGATATCCTTTTGAACAGAAGACTTTCTATTATCTCATCAAAGGAGAGCGACTGCAATTATCAATTACTTGTGTTGACAAACAATAACAGCGATCAGTTTACCGATTCTCAGGTATTTCCCCTCACAACTTGAGACTGGTTGGAGAAGCATTGAACCCTAGTTCCAATTGCCTAACTCCCTTGTTCTCTACTCTAGGAAATATGAGCGTTCAGGTTGATCGCTGTTATCGTCGTTATCGAGACAGAATGTAACTTTAACAGGGTTTACTCCTTTGTGAACTTGACCTTTATAACCTTGCCAGTCGATCTGTCAGGGAAGCTTTTTTCTTTAGCTTCAATTATTAATATAACATCGGATCGGGGCTAGAAGTCTTTTTCTTAATTAAAGTTTACATTACTGGGATCAAGGAAAAGCCTAGATGTTTTGACGCTTAACCAGTGGATAATTAGGTTATAGTTCTGGCTGCAGGGAAATTAATTTTGCACGACTACTTGTAAGCTAAAACGCATCTTAGATGCGTTTTAGCTTATTAAGCCAACCCTACTTAAGCAATCAAACCAGAGAGGAGATTAAGGCAAAAATTAATAGGGCTACGGTGGCGGGAATGTTCAACGGAACGAGCGAGCGGCTGTTAATAGCCTTGAACTCAATCAACCACCACCACAACCACCACAACCGCCACAACCGCCGCCACCGCCATCACTGCCGCCGCCACCGCCATCACTGCCGCCACTGCCGGCATCACTGCCGCCACTGCCGGCATCACTGCCGCTACCACTGCCGCTACCACTGCCGCTACTAGCAGCGGCTATGGGAGTCAGCATTTGATACAGGTCTGCTAAAGCCATATCCGCCATCAGAACTGTTGCTCCAAACAACGCCACCGCAAGTACAAGTTCAGAATCGCTGCTATTGGCTGTTTTTAAATGTTGTAAGCGATTTGTTAAATCATTAAAAATGATCTCTCCATAACGGCTGCGCTGACGCTGTGGTTTGACAAAAAACCTTGCTCCCAAAACTAGAAGCCCAAATATACAGATGAGAAGTAAACCAACGGGCTTATCGCGAGAAATTCCCACCGCCATTTTGCACAAGCCTATTCCTAGAAGAATAACCACAATCAATGATGGATAAATTTGCGCTTTCAATGCTTGGGCATCGCTCAGAAACAAACCAAGCTGTTCTAGGCGGGAACGAATGCTATCTTTCATTCCTGTAGACTTCTGGAAAACCTGTTTAATTGCCCCATCAGTGGCCAAAATATCTTGGGCGACCGCCTTTTCTACAGGATCGGCAATAGCATCGCTCTTTCCTGTCACCACCAGTTTGCTTTGTGTTCTTCCAAATGGTGATTTTTCTTTTAATACCTCCACATAGCCTTGTTTTACCAAACTGGTGATTGCGGCCATAATCAGGCGATGATTGCCACCCGCCAAGAAAGCTATCTCGTAAGTATTTAAATCAGGTTGCTGCTTTGTATTAGTGCTAACTAGGCACAGGGAAAAACGTAGCCAGGCTGCCAAAGCGATTCCCATCACTCCTAGGGAAATATAGAAGGTTAAAAATTCCGGACCTGTAAAATTCATTGGGTTAGGAATTTGGGAGATTATCTGACAGCCAGTTATCATCAGTGAAAGGAAGGCTAAAAAGGTAAAGATGCCTATTTTTCGCAGTTGTGGTTTGACGGAGACTGGGAAATTAGGTTTTGACAAAACCCAGCTTTGTTGAGTGTTGATCCGGATAAAATGCAAATCTCGCCCGAATCGGTCTTTGGGTTTAGGCCAAATATCTATTGGAGGAATATGTCCAAAAAACTGTTCGTAACTTTCTAGCGTCTTGCTATACCAACTGCCAAATTTTAATTGCTCGGATGAACCCCCACGAGTCGGTTCGTGATGTAATGTGGTTTGCAAAATTTTGGGACAGAACTCTTGCCAGTACAATCGCGTATAGGTCAGATGTAAATGCCAAACTTGATCGATTTGGTCGGATGGCGTGACTGGATGTCCTGCTGCAACGGCTAGAAATATAAACTTTTTGTATTCCTCGATCACTCTCTGAGTATAGCCCAATGACCAGCCGTTATCTCTTGCTAATCGTTGGCTGAAAGATAATTGACTATCTGGCCGATCCAAGGCAAATGCCTGAATTCTTTTGTATAGCTCTGTCTGTTGAAAGTTCATCGTCCCTAATGGGCTATCCATAAACCGGGCCTCCCGAAAAAAACTGTTTCTAGTCGTTTATTTAGGCCGAAGAGGCTTAACTATGCGTGAAGTTTAAATTTCTTTACAAAAAGCTGGATGCTAACTATCCCTCTTTCAACTGGGCAATAAGTCTCGGAAACCGAAAAGAAAGTTGAGGAAACTGACAGAACCGGTTAGGTGAGGATAAAATACCAGTGGTCGCTTTAATATCACCTGAATAGTCGGTTTTTTGTGTCTTTCCCGAGACTATCGGCTGCTACCACTGGTTTGCTGTTGTTTGTTGTTGTAATCCGAGGAAATATAGTTCTTGCGTTCCCAAGCGCCTGAACTGCATTCGTCTCTATAGTAGAAATTGTAACAGACAATACCCATTTTGTGTAAAAAAAAGTAAACAATTTGGTAAAAAATTATTTTTTGCGGTAATCCTCAACCCTCTGAGGACAGCCCCAGATTACCGTTTCCTGTTTGTAAACCACCATACCGGGCTTGGCGCCCTTGGGTTTATAGACGTATTTGGGACGGGTATAGACGACGGGAACCTGTTCACTATGGCGAGCGCGGCTATAATAAGCGGCGTAATCGGCGGCAAATTGCAGATCGGCGGCTTCTGGAACTGTACCGGGGGTTAAACGGAGTAAAACGTGACTACCAGCGATTTCTTGACTATGAAACCAGATATCGTAATCGCTGGCGCTACGAAAAGTTAGCCGATCATTTTGACGGTTATTTCTGCCAATCCATAATTCTACTCCAGAGGGAGTAGTAAAGCGCATGGGTTCGGATTCTTTATTATTCGTCCGATTACGCTGGTAATTGCTTTCTAGATACTTCTGTTGAATTAATTCTTCTTGTATTTCGTCTAATGCCTCTAAATCTTCGCTGCTGCTATAATTTTCTAGTTGACTTAAACTCGATCGCACCTGTTCGAGATAATTAATTTCACTAACCACTTCCTCTAATAAAGGTTCCACCGCTAACCGCGCTCTTTTTAATTTCTGATGTTGTTTATACAAATATTGGGCATTCTGTACGGGATTTCTTTCGGGATCGAGAGGAATAATTACAGGTTTTCCTGTCTGGAAATCTGCCAAAGTAATGCTAGTCATTCCCTGCTGTATTTGCTGCAGATGGGCCATTAATAAATCCCCCTGCTCTTTATAGCGATCAGCATGAGCAGATTCTGCTAGTCTTGTTTGAAATCCTGCCGCTTTAGTTTGCAGTTTAGTCAGTAAATAGGTGATTTTTTGATTTAATTTTTGCTGTAGTTGTCGAAAGCTTTCTTGATTAATTTGGTCGCTATAATAACGGTTTAATAATTCTTGGACATCTTTAGCCGCTGCCAGCATTTCCCCACCGATCACTGTATAACCTTTGCTTGTCCATCCCGGTTGAAAAGTTCTATTTTCAAGGATTTTTAACCATTCTTGCCAAGCTGAAAAGAGCTTTTCCCAATCAGTATTATCTAACTGATCCGTGTTTAATTTCGGGTTAATCTTGGCTTTTTGCAACAGCGATCGAGCGATGACTGGACTAACCCCACGATAGGTACTAACTAACTGTTTTTCGATAGTTTTAGGGATTAAACTAACTCTGGCTTGCCAACTGCTCAAGGATTCTTCTAAACTGGGGTCTGTGGCCAATAAAACGGGGGGTAGTTGATAGATTTGTCCCGTTTGTACGGTGCGAACACTAGACTGAGTGGCATTGACTTGATGGGCAACGGTGACAATTTGATTGTCAGCCGCAGTTAAAATCACATTGCTATATTTGCCCATAATTTCTATATACAAATGCCACAGCGCCGGCTCATCGGGACGTTGGGCAAATTGTAGATCGATGACTCTTTCCCACGGGGCAACAAATGCTAATTTTGTCAGGGCAAAACCATTGAGTTGATGACGCAATTGATCGCTGAAAGTGAAGGTATCAGGGACTTTTGGCGGTGGCTCACCAATATGCAGCCGCGCTCCTTGGGGATGCCAAGAAATAATTAACCATCCCTTGCGATCGAAGGTTCGTAAATAGAGGGCGATCGTTTGGCGATCAATTTGATACACTTGTTCTAGTCTCGCCGGCAGCCAAGCGGCGGCAATTTCGGCACAAGTGGCACTGAGGGTGGTAAAGTCTAGGGATTGCATTTTCAGTTATCAGTTATCAGTCATCAGTTATCAGTTATCACATTTGAGTTTTAAGTGGACAGTGTTATCTAGCAGTTGCCGTTTTTTCTTGACTGATTACTGATTACTGTTCACTGAAAAGCCACCTAACCCCCATCACCTTTTTACTTTTTACTTTTATAAAAGGGTTTTTTAACGACGGTAGCGGGGTAGGTGGTGCCGCGGATTTCTACTTCGAGCGCCTGTCCGATCGAGGCGAAAGGTGTGGGAAGATAGGCTAAAGCGATCGCTGTGTTTAAAGTTGGTGATAAAGTGCCACTGGTGACTTTACCCACCGCTTCCCCGGCAAATACTACCGGATAATCGTGACGGGCGATATGTTTGCCGGACATCTGCAATCCCACCAAGAGGCGATTGACACCATTAAGTTTTTGGTTTTCGAGGACATCACGACCGATAAAATCGCCTTTTTCTGGCAGATGAACCAACCAATTTAAGCCAGCCTCTAGGGGACTCGTGCTATCGTCGATATCCTGTCCATAAAGGGCTAAAGCTGCCTCTAAACGCAGGGTATCCCGGGACCCCAAACCGCAGGGAGTCACCCCTAAATTTAAGAATTCTGTCCAAAGTTGCTGCCCGATTTCAGGAGCGGCCATAATTTCAAAACCATCTTCTCCCGTGTAACCGGTCCTAGCGATAAAAACTTTTTCCCCGAAAAGCTGGCTTTCCCAGTGATTAAATAGCCCAAAATCGCTTAATTTTTCCTCGATCAAGGGCTGTAAAATTGTGGCTGCTTTGGGTCCTTGCAGGGCAATTAAGACCCTTTCTCGGGATAAATCCGCTAATTTGACCCCCGATCCCTCTAAATTGCCTAAAATCCATTCTCGATCTTTATCGGTGGTTGAGGCATTAACAATTAACAGGCCCTGGCTTTCGCTTTGGTAGTAAAAGATAATATCATCGATTATGCCACCGTCCGGGTTAAGTAAAACGCTATACTGTGCCTTTCCTGCCCTTAAACGGGCTAAATTAGAGGGAACTAGGGTTTGGAGAGATTGAACCAGATTATCTCCAGTTAAGATAAATTTGCCCATGTGGGAGATGTCAAACATCCCGACATCATTGCGGACAGCATTATGTTCGATTTTTAAGCCGCTAAACTGTATCGGCATCTCCCAACCCGCAAAAGGGGTAAATTTGCTGGTTTGTTGGGCAATTAGGTCATATAAAGGGGTACGAATAGCGGGGGAAGTTGCTTCTTGGTTAGCCACGGTGTTCTCGATCGAATGGTTTTCTGCCTAGAGTAGCATAGCAGTTATCAGTTATCAGTGACCAGTTATCAGTTATCAGTGATCAGTTATCAGTGACCAGTTATCAGTTATCAGTTATCAGTTATCAGTTATCAGTGACCAGTGATCGATCACTATCCACTAACTACTATCCACTATCCACTATCCACTATCCACTATCCACTATCCACTGATTACTGATAACTGAAAAAGTTCCCCACTCCCTTAACCTTTCTCGCACTCTGTCAATGGGAATTGCGAAACCGCAGCCCAATCTAACGGCATTTTCTAGGGGTTTAGGAGTGGAGGGATTATCACAAAATAAACTCGCTTGAGAAATCACTCCCACCACTTGATTTTTATCGTTTAAAACTGGACTTCCCGACTGTCCAGAAACGACAAACATGGACAAACTTAAGGATTTTTGGTTATTATCATTAACCGTGCCTTTGCTGACAGTCCAATCTTTTTGATTAAAAGGATTACCGATCGAGATTACTGGTTGATTAGCGGCAATTGGTAGGGGTGCTAAAGCTAAAGGTTTCAAGTCTGGGGGGGGATTTTTTACCTCTAAGACTGCTAAATCGAGCCAGTCGTTAGGGGGGGTAATGTGGATAATTTTAGCTTTTGAACGCTTGCGAATTTTCCCCTGGGTGGGTTGGCTATAATACTCGACAAAAATGCGCGCCTCTGCATCGATTTCTTGACGGTAATTCGTGACCACATGGCGATTAGTCACGATCCAAGCTGTGTCTTGCTCTCGTTTTAATAACCAACCAGTGCCGATGCCATTTTTATTTTGGCCACGAATGACAATTTTAACAATTGAGCGTTTTAAATTCACCAGAGGATCACTCTTAACACTGGGAATTATCTCTGGCATTTTTAATAATTCGGGATTGTCATGAATTAATCGCCCCCGTTGGATTTCCTGTAAAATAAATCTAGCTTCTGATAAATTGGGATCAATTTCTACGGCCTGCCGACACCAATTTAGACCCTCATCGATCTGACCGTTGTTGATATAGGTATAACAGAGATTTTCGTAAATCTTGGCATTTTTAGGGCTAATTTGGCGCGCCTGTTGAAAAACTGCCATGGCTTCCCCTAGTTTTCCCTGTTCCGCTAAAGCTTCGCCCAGATAATTATAAATATCCCCATCTTTAGGGGCGTAAATTAAAGCCTGTCGATAGATTTGCTCTGCTTCCTGCCATTTTCCCTGTTTTCCTAGGGTTTCTCCTAATTTTTTGTAGGTTTCACCCTGATTAGGTATCAATTCTAGAGCTTGCTGATAGGCATAACTGGCCTCTGGCCAGAGTTGCTGTTCACTGTAGGCCTTTCCCAGATAAAAATAGGCTTTTCCCTGACTAGGATCGAGAAAAACCGCTGCTTGCAGAGCTTTCGCCGCTTCATCCCAACGTTGTAAACTATAGAGAGCTTTTCCTAGCTGAAATTGCCCTTTAAAAGTTGGTTTAATGATAATTGCTTTTTGGTAAGCATCGATCGCCTCTGACCATTTTTGCTCTTGCGCGAAGATATCTCCCAAAGCGACTAAATGATTACTTTGGGAGGGTTCCATCGGTGGTTTATTATTAACGATAAAGGCACGATTATATGCTTGTAAGGCTTCAGAATAGCGTTTTTGACTTTGCAAGACCTGAGCGATTTTTATATGGGCTTGACTAGAATTTTCGTCAAAAGATAAAACTGTTCGGTAAGCAGACAGAGCCGATTCCTTCTCCCCTGCGGCCAAAAGTCGATCGCCTTGCCAGAGATAAGCCAAGGCAATAAGATAAAAAATAGCAAAGGGAGCGGCGACGATGAAGGCAATAATTAAAAATATTTGCAGGGGTTTGCTAGAGTAGCGGCGACCGATTTTAAGCTCTTTTCTTTTCATTTCTTGGTTAGGATAGACAACAGGCCAGAGGTGGTTCGATAGGTGTAATTAATTTTGTCTATGTACTTATAGGGGATGAGGGCAATAGTTAAAGTCGTGGCTGTTGGCCAGACAATTATCGCTCAAAACGAGCAAGATGCCAGTTAAAGCCAGAAAATTGCTATTTTAAAATATGTCCTAGCCAATTCTTATTTTATTTTTATATCCGAAGACCGACAACTGAACAAAGGCAATTGTGTCTATTATTTTAAAGGAAACCGCCAGACGTTAAAACTATCGCTGAAAATCTCTGAACATAGCTCTAGTGCCAATTTTCCCCTTCACCTTGCACTAATTCCCTGTTCTTGAGACAGTGCCGAATGTTGCCAAGTTCTCGTCGTCCTCTTCTGACAGGGTAAATATCACCCATCGTCTCAGTACCGTTCGAGCAGCTGATCAAATTGTCGTCTTAGATAATGGTCCCATTGTCGAGATCGGTAGCCATGACCAATTATTAAATCAGCAGGGAATCTATCAACCTCTCCACTCTTTACAAGAAAGCGGTGAACTGGTTTAGTCTTAAAATAGTCCCCGATAGCGGACCGAGAAAATATGATCTAATGGGAGTTGATACCATGTCTAACGAAACCGTTACCTATTCCCTAGAAGCTGTTTTGACTAGGATTGAGGGGAAAATTGACAATCTCCAAAAAGATGTTGACCAAAAATTTGAAAGTCTCCAAAAAGATTTTAACCAAAAATTTGACAAAATCGACGAAAGGTTAAATAAGCTAGAGGTAGGACAGGCCAAGTTAACCGAAAAGGTTGAGGGCATCGATAATCGCCTAAAATCAGTGGAAGGAACCCAAAAAAATCAGGTTTGGACATTAATTATTCTTTTGGCAAGTGCGATCGCTACAGCTGGTTGGAAAGTATTTTTTTCAGGTAATCCCTAGAATTAAACCGTGGCTATTAGTCACAGTTTCAAGTTTTGTCATCCCAGAAAAACGATCTTCTCAGACAACCTCGAACTGGTTTAGTCTTAAAATAGTCCCCGATAGCGGACCGAGAAAATATGATTTAATGGAAGTTGATACCATGTCTAACGAAACCTTTATCTATTACCTAGAAGCTGTTTTGACGAGGATTGAGGGGAAAATTGACAATCTCCAAAAAGATGTTAACCAAAAATTTGACCAAATCGACGAACAGTTAAATAGGGGTTGCTGAATAAATCTAAAAACCTTGTTGGGTAAGACTTTTAGACTTTTTTTCCCTCAAAAAGTGCCAACCCTTGGAGGGATCGGGGGGAAAATTCCGGGACTTTTTCCCTGAAAATTAGCTAATTTACCAGATGAAAATGGGTAAAACCCCACACCCCCCCTGCCCCCCGACCCCCCCGATGTCGGGGGGGTCGGGGGGCCACACCCTATCCCCACGAAAAACTTTTTCAGCCAACCCTAATTATTCTTTGGGCAGGTGCGATCGCCGTTGCTTTCCTGACAACCTTCTCCAAGATTTGATCTAATCTCAGACAGAAGTAAGCCCGATCCAATTACCCGCTCTCTATGTGCGAGAATAGCCTGTGTGAAAAACCTAGGTAATTGTTATGGTTGCACCTATACAAAATAGGCAGTTTAACGGGTTGTCTAGTCAAGAAGCTAGTGAGCGCTTGAAACAGCACGGCTACAACGAACTCCCCTCAACTCAGCATCGTACTTTTTTAACCATCGCCCTAGACATTATCCAAGAGCCGATTTTCTTGCTCCTGATTGCCTGTGGTGTCATCTACCTCTTTTTGGGTGATGCTCAAGAAGCTCTGATTTTGTTGGGGTTTGTCTTTTTTATTATTGGCATCAATCTTTACCAGGAGCAAAAAACGGAACGTTCTCTAGAAGCACTGCGGGACTTATCCAGTCCTCGGGCCTTGGTGATTCGAGATGGGGAGCGACAGCGAATTGCCGGCCGAGAAGTGGTACAGGGCGATTTGATCGTGGTGGAGGAGGGCGATCGCGTTCCTGCGGATGCGATTTTGTTGTGGTCGACTCACTTGACGATTGATGAATCGCTGTTAACCGGAGAGTCTGTTCCGGTCAGGAAACGCACCATCCACAGGGAAGAAGACCCGAAGCACCTTTCAGCCACCTTGAGACCGGGTGGCGACGACTTACCCACCGTCTATTCTGGTACTCTGGCGGTACAAGGGCAGGGCATTGCCCAGGTGCAAGCAACGGGTATAGGCACTGAAATGGGAAAAATTGGCAAGGCTCTGCAAACGGTTGAACCGGAAGACACGGTCTTACAAAAAGAAACCCGTCGCATTGTCGGTAAATTGACGATAATCGCGCTTGCCATTTGTGCGGCGGTGGTCGTGATTTATGGATTAACCCGGGCCGATTGGTTACAGGGCTTTTTGGCAGGATTAGCGCTGGCAATGGCAATTTTGCCCAATGAAATTCCGGTGGTGCTGGCCATCTTTCTGGCTCTGGGAGCGTGGCGATTCTCGCAAAAACAGGTACTAACTCGTCGCATTCCAGTGGTTGAAACCCTGGGTTCTGCCACCGTTCTTTGTGTCGATAAGACTGGAACCCTGACATTGAACCAAATGGCCGTTAAACAGTTGTTGGTTTACAGCGGCTCCAATGCTTATCTGTACGATGTGACGCTCCATGAGCGCGAACCCTTGCCCGAAGTCCTTCATCCCCTGATCGAGTTTGGCATTCTAGCGAGTCGTAAAGATCCCTTTGACCCGATGGAGAAAGCGTTGCAGCAAATTGGTTGGGATTACCTGGCCAAGACTGAACACCTGCATAGCGATTGGCAACTACTGCGCGAATATCCCCTGTCCACCGATCTCTTGGCCATGTCCTGTGTCTGGGAATCCCTGACGGGGGAGCTTACCGTTGCGGCAAAAGGAGCCCCAGAAGCGATCGCCGATCTCTGCCATTTCAGCCCGATTCAACAACAGGATCTGGTCGAACAGATCCAGGCAATGGCCAGAGAAGGTTTGCGAGTTCTGGGAGTTGCCCAAGGACGCAAAATAGGAACATTACCCAAAACCCACGCTCTTGAGTCATCCGGGCCTCCAGCCTACTTAGAATCTGACGATCGCTTACCTGTTCAACAACACGACTTTGAGTTTGAATTTGTCGGACTCATCGGCCTGGAAGACCCCGTGCGTCCTACTGTGGCACCTGCGATCGCTGAATGCTATGGTGCGGGAATTCGCGTTGTGATGATTACGGGTGATTATCCCGTAACAGCCCAGAATATTGCCCGTCAGATTGGACTCAGGCCTTTAGACAAGGTGATCACCGGTAGGGAACTGGAGCAAATGGGTGAGTCGGAACTGCGCGATCGCATTCAAAGCACCAACATCTTTGCCCGTGTCGTCCCCGAACAAAAACTATTGATTGTCAATGCACTGAAACGCTCCGGGGAAATTGTGGCCATGACCGGTGATGGTGTCAACGATGCCCCGGCTCTCAAGTCTGCTCATATCGGCATTGCCATGGGTGAACGGGGTACGGATGTAGCGCGCGAGTCTGCCGATTTGGTCCTGTTGAAAGATGATTTTTCGTCCATCGTCGAATCGGTCAAACTGGGAAGACGTATCTTTGACAACCTGAAAAAGGGGATGGCCTATACCTTGGCCGTTCACGTTCCGATCGCAGGTATGTCCTTGATTCCAGTCATGTTTGGCTGGCCCTTGGTGCTACTCCCCATCCACATTGCCTTTCTGCACTTGATTATCGATCCAGCCTGCACGGTTGTGTTTGAAGCTGAACCGGCAGAAAGCGATATTATGCGTCGCCCCCCCCGTAATCCCAAAGAACCCTTGTTCAGTCGTCGGACGTTGCGATTGGCTTTGCTTCAGGGGATCAGCGTTTTAGTGGTACTGGTTATTGTATTTGCGATCGCCTATAACAACGGCAATAGTGAATTTGATGCTCGTGCCTTAGCATTTACGACATTGATTATCTCCAACCTCGCTATGATCTTAACCAATCGTTCCTGGTCCCGAACGATTCCAGAAATGCTCCAAGCTCCTAATCAGGCTTTGTGGTGGGTGATCGGCGGTGGACTCCTGTTTTTGGGATTAGTTCTCTATGTTCCCCTGCTACGACACCTGTTCAGCTTTTCATTTCTACATACTGATGATTTGCTGGTCAGCTTAGTTTCTGGAGTTGTCAGTATTTTCTGGTTTGAAGGACTAAAACTGTGGAACCGTCGGCACTTGAACATCCAAAAATAAAAGGCATCATAGATTCCACGATCGGTTACAAATTGTTGCAGCAGTGCGCTATGTAGTTGCTTGAATGAATTGTGCCTACCTACTTAATAATCGGCATGGTGGGTTAAATCATCAAGTTTAACCCTCTGCTAACCAGCGCACGGCATCCTTAGCGTGGTAGGTTAAGATAATATCGGCACCCGCCCGTTTAAAGCTGGTTAAAGTCTCTAAAGTCACTCGTTTTTCGTCAATCCAGCCATTTAACGCCGCCGCTTTAATCATTGAATATTCCCCCGACACATTGTAGGCAGCCACGGGTAAATTAGTCATTTCCTTGATTCTCCAGATAATATCCAGGTAAGATAGAGCAGGTTTTACCATTAACATATCTGCTCCCTCTAATACGTCTAATTCCACCTCTTTTAAGGCTTCCCTGGCATTACCCGGATCCATTTGGTAGGTTCTGCGATCGCCGAATTGGGGGGTAGAATCAGCCGCATCCCGAAACGGCCCATAATAGGCAGAGGCATATTTAGCCGTATAGGAAAGAATCGGTGTATCACTATAACCCGCCTCATCCAATCCTTGACGAATTGCCTGCACAAAACCATCCATCATTCCCGACGGTGCAATGATATCCACTCCCGCTTTTACCTGGGAAACGGCGGTTTTTTGCAATAATCCCAGAGTGGGATCGTTTAACACCCTGCCGGTTAAATCTCCCGTTTGCAGATAACCACAATGGCCATGGTTGGTATATTCACACAAACAAGTATCGGCGACAATGAGTAGATCGGGAACTGCCTCTTTAATTGCTGTGGCCGCTTTTTGGACAATACCATGATCGTGCCATGCTCCCGTCGCCTCTGTGTCTTTACTTTCCGGCAGCCCGAATAAAATAATCCCTGGAATTCCTAAATCCCGCACTTCCTTGGCTTCGTCAACAATTTTATCGATTGATAATTGGTACACCCCCGGCATCGATTTGACTTCCTGGGCAATACCTTCCCCCGCCGTGGCGAAAAGAGGATAGATAAAGTCATTGGCTGTCAAGACGGTTTCACTCACCAGACGGCGCATTTGAGGGGTTTGACGCAGACGACGGGGGCGATGAATAGGAAACATAGTTTTTTGTGATTAAATCGGGAATCTTGTCTCGATTCTTTAGTTTAAATCTTTGCTGAGGATGAACACAAATCGATTCAGCCGGCAGCTGGCTGCCGGCAGCTATCCGCAATATTTAGTTATTTTGAGCTTAATCAAACTATTTAGATCATTTTTGACCTAATGAGACTTTATCGTCGTTTTGAGGGCGAAAAACCAGCAATTTGACTAAAATTTAATCTTTATAGGGATCAATTTTGCTGTCGCCACCACCGCATCTATTTACAAAACTTTACCTGATCAGTTATCAGTTACCAGTTATCAGTTATCAGTTATCAGATGTGAGTTTTCAGTTCACCGATGGCTCTCTTGGATATTGGCTGAAAAATGTTCACAGTGTTACATTAGCGGCGCAAGCGTTCACTGATTACTGATTACTGTTCACTGTTCACTGACTCCCAAAACCCATCTCCATTTGGGAGAAGGATCGTTTATTCTAGGAAGTAAGAGCGATCGATTCAGGATTTTTGCTATGGTCAACTTAGGTGATTTAGTCAAAAAAGCAGTTTATTTGGGTGTAGGCATTGCCGCTTATGCCGCCGAAAAAGCTGAAGTAAATTTACAAGAATTAAGAAATCAAGCCCAAAAATTAGCCGATGAGATGATTGCTCGCGGCGAAATAAACGCAGAAGAAGCGCGCAAATACGTTGATGAGTGGGTAAAACAGGCACAACAACAAGCGGTGGCAGCTAACGAATCTAATATTCCCCATGAACCCCGACGGATAGAAATTATTGAAGACGAGGAAGACACCAAGGCAGCTAATCCAAAAGTAGATGAATTGCGGCAACAGGTGGAACGTCTTCAGGAGGAATTACGGAAACTGCAACAGGATTAAAACCTAGATTTTAGCGACAAATAATTAATTATTACCAGACAAGGGATGCAAGTATAAACATGGACGATTGGCAGAAGGATTTTTGGGAAGTGATCGAAACTGTGGCGCTAGGAATTGAAAATTTTTTCCAAGAAGTAGCCCAAACTATCGAAGAAATTAATGAGGAAATTATCATCGATCTGGAACAGTTTATTCAAGAGGTTTTACCCCAGGAATTAGAAGAATTTTTTAACCTCGATGAATCCCTATTTTCGGAATTAGATGAACCCTCGGATTTTACCCTCACTCCTAAAGTTAACCCCGATCCTAACACCCATCCTGCTTGTATCGGTTGCCGTAATTATCACGGTTATATCTACGGAGGTAATCTTCTCGTCTGCGGTTTCCATCCCTACGGTTGGGATAGTGATAGTTGTCCCGATTGGCAAGCAGAGGATTAATTATTTTTCCAGAAAATTAGGTAGGGATAATAACCCTACCTGATTTTATTTCAAAGCAATTATCTGTCATTTTTAGTTAAGAATTACCCTTGGGAGCATGGTAAGGTTCAGAATCAAAAGGCTGCATCCCCACATCGGGATATTCATCATTGTTGGGACTAAAAATGCGAGCGAAAGCCTCTGTTAGGTACTGGACAAAATTGTGTAATGTATCCTTGATATTCATTGCTTTTCTCTCCGACTCTCGACAATAATCTCTTTTTCGGATCAGGTTAATCCACCCCTCCATCCCCATTATCTGGCCAGAATCTCATCAATTGTTGACTTTTGAGATAATTCTTGAATAATCTTCATAAGACTTTATATTTTTTCTTGTTTATTTAAACTTTTATAATAATTCTTGTATTTTTGTAAAGGAAAGATTATTCAATTAAATCGCTGAACAGATATTTGATTGTTGTCCAAAAAACACCGTATCTTTGTTGAGCATCTAAGCATAAATATCCATTGACAAAAACTTTTAATTGGGCATTATCTATCTCCTCATCCAAAAAAGGCTCGATGGCTGCCTTACGAAGTGCCTTGATTTGGTTGAGGTTTAATCCCAACTTTTCGATAGTATTAATTGCTTTTTGATCATCTTCTTGTACGGGTTTAATTGTACCATCATAATTAAAGGCAAAGTGAGACTCACAATCGGGATTAAGTGGAGAGATTAAGAGATTTTCATCAAACCAGTTATTTTTTAGATTACCACAGTGCCGAGGTTCACCAGGCTTAAGATTTGCCTGACAGGAACATAGCAAATTGGCATAATCTAAGGGATCAACAGTGGGATCACTTTGAGGTTTAAAATGTTCTATATGGTATTCACCATCAATCAATCGATTTTCACAATAACAACATATTTCCCCCTGTTCTGTCATCAACGCTTTAATTAGTATTTCTTTGGGTTTTCCCCCTAAATTTCTAAAGTCGGGCTGCCAATCTGAGTTAGCTTGCTCTTTCCAATTCTTAAACTCCGGTGGTTCTTGTCTTTTTCTAATATACTTCATTTTCCGATAATTTCCTTGCGTCGAATAATAACTTCAGCTTTAATTAATTCTGGATCATTTTGAATTTTAGCTCTGAGATCATTGATTTTCTTTTTAGCTGCCTCTAATTGATTTTGAGAAATTTGTTCATATATATCTTTCAAAGCTTCAGCGATTTCCTTGGTACGAGTTGTCTCTAATCCCATCAAATCTTCCAAAATTCGATCAACATTTTTGCCGTAGGACTCCTGCACGGGATCAATTTTTATTCCCATTTCTGTTTGTTCCATGAAGTGTAAACTTTCTGGCTGAACATGAGTGATAATATTAGGAGAATGGGTGGAAATAAAAAATTGACAGTTAGGAAAAACTTCTAGTAATTTAGGTAATACAAATCTTTGCCATTGAGGATGTAAATGTAAATCAATTTCGTCAATGATAATAACACCATTACCCGTTAAGGGATCAGGATTTTGAGGATTAGCAATCGCCATTCTTCGAGCTAAATCTCCAAGCATAGCAATCAGACATTTTTCTCCATCAGAAAGTTGATTAACAGTAACTATTTCATTCTTTTTTGTTACTTCCATTCTCAAGGGATGACGACGGACGCTAAGATTAGTAAAATCGGGTAGAAAACGTTCGATCGTTTCCCGAACTGCTTCCAATTGGGGATCGGGAAAACAAAAACCTTCCGGTTTAATTAGATAATCCTGATATTTTCTATTTTCATTTTCTAAATCTTCACGTTCGCGAAACCATTCAAAAAAAGTGCGAAAATCTGATCCACTGGTTAAAGCATTTTCGTAGGCACTTAGAGATTCAAATTGATGTTTTGTTTTAATTTTTAAGGGTATATCCAGCACTGCTCGATTAACAGAATAATAAACAAATAAAGGTAAGTTAATTTCTCCTTGATGTTCAGTAATTTGTCGTTGTATTTGTTGAGTGTATTCATTTAATTGGCTAAAATTACTCCGTTCTCCAGCGTGGATATATCCAGTCCTAGTTTTTACTATTTTCCAAGTAATCTCTTGACTATCTTCCGTCAACCCAGTGATTTCAATTATAGCCGTCCCCTGACCATTATTAATCTCGGTTTTGCTAATCTTTCGTCCACTGGCATTAGTATTTTTTAGGCGATTAACTAACCATGAAAGCATAATAGCCAAACTATCTAAAATGGTGGATTTTCCCGCACCATTAACTCCTATGAATACGTTGAGTTGCCGATGAAAGTCGATGTTTAAACTAACTACACCTCGATAATTATCAAGCTTTATAGACTTAATTCTCATGGTTTTTTGTATCGGCAAGAGCTGCTTATATTTGAGATAATTGTTAGAGAATGACTCTCGAATAATTGCCAGTAAAACTTAGATAGGGTTAAGAGACAGTAGGACAAGGAATAGAAAAAAATATCGACCAAAGAAATAATATCTAGTTTTGGCACAGAACCGGATAGTCATAATGATTATTTATCATTTACCCTCGACCAACTCAAAAAAAACCCCGGCTGACTTTCCCGATCGCTGCCCTCTGTGAGACAATCGATCGAGTGTTATCCTAAACTCCGCCAATTTTCATGTCCGACGACGCTACTATTCGCACTGCTGTACAACGTCTCTACAATACCTATCCTTTCCCCCCCGAACCGCTCCTAGATGAACCTCCTCCGGGTTACAATTGGCGCTGGAATTGGATTGCTGCCTATAACTTTTGTTCTCACCGTAAACCCGAACGAGAGGATATCCGGATTCTCGATGCGGGTTGTGGTACTGGTGCGGGAACCGAATATCTGCTCGCGCTCAACCCTTTCGCTCATGTAGTTGCGATAGATATCAGTGAAAAAGCTCTAGAAATTGCCAAAGAACGCTGTAATCGTTCGGGAGTCGCACCAAAACACCGAGGTTCTCTCGCTTTTCACCATTTACCCCTTGAATCCGCCACTAATCTCCCCGGAGAATTTGATTTAATTAACTGCGTCGGGGTGCTGCACCATCTCCCGGACCCGATTAAAGGTATTCAATCCCTCGCGCAAAAACTGGCCCCTGGTGGTCTGCTGCACATTTTCGTCTATGCACAATTGGGACGCTGGGAAATCCAGTTAATGCAATCTGCGATCGCACTTTTGCAGGGAGACCGACGCGGGGATTATAAAGATGGGGTCGCTGTCGGCCGAGAGATTTTTGCCTCTCTACCAGAAAATAATCGCATTTTGAAACGGGAAAAAGAGCGTTGGTCAATGGAAAATCATCGCGATGAGTCCTTCGCTGATATGTACGTTCACCCCCGGGAAGTGGACTACAATATCGATACCCTCTTTCAACTGATTGATGCGTCAGGATTAGCCTTTATTGGCTTTTCTAACCCTTCCTACTGGCAATTAGACCGTTTATTGGGTAAATCCCCCGAATTGATGGCTAGAGCGCAAAATTTAGGGGAAAGGGAACGTTATCGCTTGACGGAATTATTAGACCCCGAAATCACCCACTATGAATTTTTCCTTGCTAAACCACCGATTTTGACTGCCGATTGGTCTCGGGATCAAGTCCTAGAGAATGCAGTGGCCGAAGTTCATCCCTGTCTTTACGGTTGGCCTAGTGCAAGTGTTCTAGATTACGATTATCGGCCAGTTAATCTCTCGGAGAGAGAATTTGCTTTTCTACAAGCTTGTGATGGTCGTTTAACCGTGGGAGAAATCGACGCTCAAGTTGCTTTAGGATTAACTGCTGTGCGTTCTTTACAACAGCGCCAACTACTGATTTTAAGTTAGGGAAAATTCGGGGATGTTAGAGATAGCGTCCCTTGGCAATGGGTAACTTTTAAACTAACTTGGCTAAATCTTACAAAAACTTCTTTTTTCTCAACAATTATCCCCCTCCTGTCCCCATGGTTTCAGCCCCAGAATTAACCGGGGCTGAATTATAATAGTTTAAGAAAGTGGACAAGGCTGCTAAATTTCTGATCAGTCCGATTTTTCCCCGGATCGGCAAACGGGAGAATTTAATCATTATCCCAAGATTCCGAGGCGATCAAGTCACCAATTTGATCTCTAAGAAGGTAGTCACACCGTTCTAGTTCACATTCAACACAAACCCACTCCCGGGGGGGAATGAACTGACAGAGGGTGTAGATCGGTTGGTGTCTGCTCACTACCCCCTGTTCTACCATCTGACGGACTTCGTCCTTAATCATCCTGATAGAGTAAGCGGTGGGAGCGGTGGAGAAAGTTATGGCACTCATGGGAGATTTCCTGCAAGATCTACAAAAGAAGTCTTATCACTAACTATATTCTAACCTATATGGGGACAAAAGAGATTTTTTGCTGTATCGACGATTACAATTTTTTATATAGCGAAACCCTCTCCCCTCGCCAGTTTAGGCTTAGGTTAAGAAAAGTTAAATTTATCGGCTAAAAGCTGTCGAGTCCCCTTATGCCAAATCAGTTATCAGTGATCAGTGATCAGTTATTAGTTATCAGTTAAGCTGTTGACTATCTAGGGTTGGCTGAATAAATGTGAAATGTAGGCAAGGTAAGGGTTTTGGGGCTTTTCTTGCGAAACAGGTGCAAGATTTTGAGAGAATCGTGGTTCAAAACCTTGCATCTTCATCGGCCCGCGTCCTGTAGGGGCGAAGCATTCGGGCAATAACCTATCGGTGAAACCGGAGATTTTCTATCCGAATGCTTCGCCCGTACTTTTTGCCGCAAACCCTATCTAATATTACTGCTTAAGACTGCACCGCAGTGCCGGAGTTGGCAGCAGGGATAGGAAGTTCGAGCATTTGTACTGAAGTTTCCCCTACGCATTTTAAAATCAGTACAGCTTATCAGTGATCAGATTTGAGTTTTCAGTTCACTGTTCACTGTTTACTGTTTACTGGACGGCTACGCCGTGCCTTTGGCAACACTGAAAAAAGCTTCCCACTTAAACTAATAAATGGGGAATAAAAATAAAAGCCGCTACGAGTAAAGCGGCGATCGAGGCGATTAAAACGGCACCAGCGGCACAATCTTTCGCTATTTTGGCTAAATCATGGTAGGATTGCCCCACCGTCAGATCTACCACTGATTCTAGGGCAGTGTTGATTAATTCTAAGACCATCACCAAAGCGCAGGTAAGGGTGACAATCGCCATTTCCATGGCATCAACCCGCAAAAATAAGCCCCAACTAATCGCTACTAGGGTAATCAGGGTGTGAATGCGAAAATTTCTTTGACTAACAAAAGCATAACGGACTCCTGCCCAAGCGTAGCGAAAACTGACTAACAGATTCGAGGCGACTTGCCAAGCGTATTCTCTTTGACTGGGATTGTTGCCCTCACTCACCTGTCCCGATCGAGGGATAAAATTATTGTTGAGATAGGGATTAGATAGGCTGGCAGATTGGTTGGCTTGATGATAATTTGTCTTCATATTCCTCAATAATGCTTGACAAAAATAACTAACTATGTATCGGCATTTCGACGGTTTTTAACAAAGTTTCCTGTAAAGATAGCATTTCTAACAGACTTGTTTCATCGGGATGATCCCAACCCAAAAGATGTAAACAAGCGTGGGCAGTTAACCAGGCCAATTCTCGCACCAAAGAATGATTTTGTGTTAAAGCCTGTTGTTGTGCTGTCTCCACAGAGATGATAATATCCCCCAAATATAAAGGTTCTGTCTCTAAAATGCGCTCATCGACTGGGAAATCCACTTCGAGAGTGGCAAAAGCGAGAACATCCGTCGGTTGATCTTTGTGGCGATATTGGCAATTATAGGTCTGAATTTCTCGATCGTCTGTTAAACGCAAACTTAGTTCATAACCGGCGGCAACGGGGAGATAATCCGATAGATAGCCTAACCATGTCTCCAACCAATAGTGCCAAGTTTCCCCATCCACAGGACTATTTCCGGGATCAAAATAATTATCCTGTAGGCATAAATCCACCCCTAGGGGCAAAGTCTCACTCACCAGATTTCACCCTAGGGACGCGTCAGATAGGAAATACCGACAAAAAAGGCCAGTAAGGCTGCCGTAGTCAAAAAAAAGTGTTTTAACGAGACGCCTTTTTTCTTGACCATATTCCGCATCGCCAGCTTGACGTAACTGGGTTGCGCTTCCGTGGCGGTTTCTACTGCGGGGTCAGTGGTGCTAACAGGTTCAGTCATCAGTAATTCCCCAGACAAGGATTGATCGCTATAAGTGTAACAGATTATTAAAAAAGTGCAAAAAAAATTAAAGTTTGAGGAAAAACTGTTCCCCGTCCGGGATAGTCAAAACCACTCAACTCCCCCACACCCCACACCCCACACCCCAGCAGTTAACCCATGTCTTCCCACGATACCGAAAGCATCCAGACTATTTTTCAGAAAATTTGGGGCTATGATAGCTTTCGCTTTCCCCAACAGGAGATTATCGAGACAATTTTAGCGGCAAAAGATGCCCTGATTGTCATGCCCACGGGATTCGGTAAATCTATCTGTTTTCAATTGCCCGCTTTATTAAAAACCGGCTTAACCCTAGTGATTTCCCCCTTAGTTGCCCTGATGGAAAATCAGGTGGAGGAATTATTAGCCAAAAAATTACCCGTTGCCCTGATTCATAATGAAATCCCCCGACAACAGAGAAAGAAAACCTTAACCGCGATCGCAGATCAAACCCTGCGACTTCTCTATCTTTCCCCAGAAACCCTCTTAAGTCCGCCCCTCTGGTCAAAATTAACCCTTCCCCACGTTAAAATTAACGCTCTCATCCTCGACGAGGCCCATTGTTTAACCCAGTGGGGCGATAATTTTCGTCCTGCCTACCGTCGTCTCGGTGCTGTCCGTCCCGCTCTGCTGCAATCAAAACCGACCGGCAGCCAAATAGCGATCGCTGCTTTTACCGCCACCGCTAACCCTGCCACCCGTGAGACTCTCACCCGCATCTTACAACTAGAAAAACCGCAGCTTTTCTTAATAAATCCTTACCGTCAAAACCTTGACTTAAGCACCAAAATATGTATTAGCCCCGGTTGTCGTCGTCATCAACTATTAAACTTCCTCACCAGTCAACCTCGACAATCCGGCCTGATCTATACTCGTTCCCGTCGCCATAGTGAAAATTTAGCGGCATGGTTGCAATCTCTCCACTATCGCACCAGTGCCTACCACGCCGGTTTATCCCCCTTTCAGCGTCGGGAAATAGAACAAAATTGGCTGCGGGGAGATTTAACTTTTGTTGTCTGTACCTCAGCTTTTGGCATGGGTATCAATAAACCCGATGTGCGTTGGGTTGTCCACTACCAACCCCCAGCTTTACTATCGGAATACCTACAGGAAATCGGCCGCGGTGGTCGCGATGGGGGTAAAATGCAGGCTCTCACCTTAATTAGTGAACCGACGGGATGGTTAGATAATAGCGATAAAAACCAGCAAAAATTCTTTAACTCCCAACAGGAGCGCCAATACCGACAAGCTTGGCAAATTTTAGCCCAAATTCCCCTAGAGGGGAAAGTAGAGGCGATTAGTGCCGAATTTCCCGATGGTGCGCTCATTCTCTCCCTTTTACACAGTCTTGATCGCCTAGAATGGCTCGATCCTTTTCATTATCGGCTTATTTATCGCCATAATTCAGCTAAGATGACTTTTAAACCCAAAAATGAGATATTTCCCTACCTCTATACCCGTCGCTGTCGTTGGCACTTTCTCTTAAATGCCTTTGGTTTTCAGGAAAATGCCGATAATTTTCGCTGTGGTCATTGCGATAATTGTCGTCGCAATCGACCTCTGGTAAGCTAGGGAGCGCCAGAGCAGGGAGAGCAGAGCTTTTGTACTAAATTTTCCTGTCTTTTTTCTCCTCCTGTCTGGGATTCTCCTCGCCTAAGGTCAGATTTTTGATTTTTGCAGGAGATCTATAGCGGTTTTCCCAGAAGTTAGTCCCGATTAAAACGCTGGCCTATCTATCAAGGGATTTACCATACCTTACCCGAAATAATAGTGAAATTTTGTGACAAAGTGCAGCCAGATACAAGAATCTTTGCTAGATTCCTAGAAGGCTTCTGTGATAAGTTTCCTTAAAAGGAGATTGTTTGCAGTAAGCTAATCTGGCTAACACGCTTTTGAGCGTGATATAGGGAAAAGTTCTGGTGATTGCGCCTAAATAGAATGCTGGAAGTTGACCTATATTGTTACTCTGGAGGGTGTTATACAGAAAGTTGACCTATAATATGTGGTTAGGCGGCATGAAAGCACTATCACTCGTCCTACTCCTATCTCTTGCCACTCCCCTTACGTTAGCGCGTGAGGGCACTGTGCTTGAGAGCGAAATTTCGCTAGGTGGGATCGCGATCGGGGATTCGCCAAGCGAGGTCACAAATAAACTTGGCTTACCGTTACGCAAGGTAGAAGAATTAGGGTATCTGAGTCCCCACTATTACTATCCTCAAGTGCAAGTCTGGTTTAGTGAAAATGTGGTCGCCCAGTTGTATAGCGACAATCCAGCAGGGTGCACTCCAAGGCAGCTATGCCCGGGGGATCCGTTGGATAAGATGCGTTCTCTTTACGGGCTGCCTGTCATTGCTGACAGGGAGACGGGGCGCTTCTATGAATACGGGGCGGCCGACTCTACTTGCTGGCTTCAGATCCGCCCCAAGGGCAAAAGGGTCTCATCAATCGCAGTGGTGTGTATACCGTGACGCTGAGGTTTATTTATTATGGGCTGGAGAAATAAGTACCTAAGCAAAATTAATTACACATTTCGATAAAGCTTTTGCCTCTTGCCTATTGCCTCTTGCCTGTCTTCACTAGGAAATTTATTTTGCATGACTACTTAGACGAAATTGATAATAAAGCAAGGATAAGGAAAGGTAATCTTTCAGAAAGATTAGATCATGTAAAAATAAAGCTCATGTCTGAGACCTAAGTAAAGGACAAAAAGCTTGAAAAGTAGTGCGATCGCCGATCTGGTAGGGTGCGTCCCACGCGCTGGGGACCTTAATTGAATGGAAACATCAACTAATTCCCCCTTATTTTTAGACTGAGGTGATTTGAGTTCCCACTCGCTGGGGACCTTAATTGAATGGAAACTATATTTAATTCATTGTGAGGTTCTAAAATTATGCAACTAATCAAATACACTACAGCGATCGCAATTTCTTGTCTACCTATATTCACAACACCTGTATTAGCTCAAAATAAACAAGAAAAGTGGGTAGATTTTGGTCAAACTAATAACGGTGAAATCATAAAATTAAATGAGCGTAGTGTCAAATTTGAAATTATGTTAGCTGACGATACTCTCAATAATGAAGATGGATTTTATAGCGAGAATGATACATACCCAAAGGTAAAAGTTGTTATCTTTGAATACAGTATTGGTGGCAGAACAAGAAATGCTTATACCAAGTCCTGTAATCATGGTAAATTAAGTGCTAATCCTAGCTGGAAAACCTACACTACTTTTATAGATTATTGGCCTCAATATTTTCTAGTTCCCGCTGATAGTATTGCTAGTCAGAATATGTTGCGACGAGTTTGTACTTTAAGTCTATCTAATCAGTAATCCTTTTTGATTATTTGAAGAAATGTAAAGTTCCCACTCGCTGGGGACTTTAATTGAATGGAAACCATCTGTTTATTGGGTAATTGTTGATTAATGGCTTTGTTCCCACTCGCTGGGGACCTTAATTGAATGGAAACATTTGAAGCTATCTTTATCTTCAATCATACTACCCATAGGAGTTCCCACTCGCTGGGGACCTTAATTGAATGGAAACCACTTAGAATCCCACCGACGTTTAGATTCGATCCACCGTTCCACTCGCTGGGGACCTTAATTGCATGGAAACACATATCCCTTTAGAATGTATATGCAAGCAATCCTTTTAAGCCGTGAAGAAGTTGCTCAACGTGCAGAGAAACTGTACGAAAGCAGAATCCGCCAAGAGGTGGAAGTTGAAGAAAACATTGGCAAGATGGTTATCATTGACATTGAAACAGGTGACTACAAAGTTGATGAAAATGGCTTACACGCTGCTGACTTATTGAGCGAGAAACACCCCCATGCTCGGCTCTTTGGGATCAAAATTGGCTACAACGTTGCTGCCGCTTTTGGTGGGGGTATCAGGTCGCGTGTAGTTAAGTGATTTCAGGTATTGTGGCTAATGGACACCCGCTTATCACTATCCCATTTCGGATTCCAAATCGCGCTGACTTTCCGATTGAGTTTGTAGTAGATACAGGATTTACAGATGAGCTTTGTTTACCACCCGAAGCAGTAGCATTACTGAAT
>VYLP01000149.1_pt1 | contig 32931 bp, 27 predicted proteins | sample 5114311 | NCBI WGS metagenome assembly VYLP01 (sample SAMN12291775, study PRJNA351875) | freshwater metagenome | isolation source: freshwater lake | place: USA: Michigan, Lansing Lake | collected 2013-08-14 | reverse complement strand
CGGATCACCTCCGGTGAGCTGTCGAAGTAGCGGAACGGGTTGGTCGATTTGGCCATGCGGGCGGAGTTAGCCGGTTGGCCTTACCGCCAGGCTAAGTTTGCGCTGACAGAGCCCCGCCGCCTGATCGAGCGCGTTCGGCTTCATCTCGATCAGCGCCAGGTAATGCAGCGGATCGGCGATGAACGCGCCCTCGGCATAGGAACGCGGATGCCGGGCGATGACCTTGCCGGCGCACAGGATCACAACTTCGTCGACGAAGCCCTTCACCATGACTTCCTGGAAGCCATAGCGTGTCGGCACAGAGTAATCGTTGCAGCGGTAGCGAACCAGCGCTGTCGACGACACGCGGCCGCTGCGCTTCTCGCAGGGCTCCAGCGGCACCGCCGGCAGCGCGCGCAGCGCCGCCGTGTCGGCCACCAACCGTTCGCCGATCGTCTCGGCATGGCGACCGGCGCGCTCGGCCTGGCGCTGCCGGCACTGCGCCTCGAGCCGGGCATTGAGCTCATCAAAGCTCGCCGCCTCGGGGATCGGCACCATGAAGTTCAGCCGCGCGTGCTTCACCAGCCCCTCGACGTTGCCCTTGTCGTTCCCCTTGCCCGGACGCGCGAAGCGATCGGCGAACAGATAATGGCTGACCAGTTCGGTGAACGCCCGGGTCCGCTCGCGCTTGCCGTCGCCGCAGATCTTGGCCACCGCGATCGTGGTGTTGTCATACAGAAGCGACAGCGGCACCCCGCCGAAGAACGCGAACGCCGACACATGGCCGTCGAGGAACGCTTCGGTCGTCTCGCGCGGATACGCCTTCACAAAGCACGCGTCCGATTGCGGCAGGTCCATGCAGAAGAAGTGGATCTTCTGCCGCACGCCGCCGATCACCGCGACCGCTTCGCCAAAATCAACCTGGCCATGGCCCGGCGGATGCGCCAGCGGCACGAACGTCTCGCGGCCGCGCGCCCGGCAGATACGGACATAATCCTTCACCACCGTATAGCCGCCGGTGAAGTCATGGTCGTCGCGCAGCCGCTCGAAGATCCGCTTTGCCGTATGCCGCTGCTTCACTGGTCCCGTCCGGTCAGTGTCCAGGATCGTGTCGATCACCGGCAGCAGCGCGCCCAGCTTGGGCTTCGTCACCGGCGCCGTCCGCGTGTAGCCAGGCGGTAGCGAAAAACGGCACATCTTCAGAACCGTCTCCCGGCTCAACCCGAATACACGCGCTGCCTCGCGCCGGCTGTGACCCTCGACAAATACAAAGCGCCGAACCGCAGCATAGTTGTCCACGCCAAACATCCCCGGCCGACCCCCAAAGGGACCAGCCTACCAAATGGCCGGGTTTTACACCGCCCTCATCGGCACATCACCGACGATCCAGTGGCCTGGTTTGTCACCGCCGTGCACAATCCACCATCGCCAGCCTCCACAAGCTGACCTTGTTGAATCACGATAAGCGACTCTTGGGATTCTCAAAAATCCACTTCTGCCAAAGTAGTGCTAGCTTGATTTGTCGGCTGTTCCGTGTAGCGTTATGAGCAAACCGCAGCATCAACCCGGGGCCAGCCTGCGGGTCGTCGCTGCGACGTTTCATGACACCAACTCGGAGGGAAATATGGTCGGAGCTGGCGGGAAAGCGGGTTGGAATTCTTTTCGTCTGAGGACCGTGCCAGGCCTTGTCGCGCTCGCGCTTCTGGTTGCATGCGGCGGTGGCGGTGATGGCGGTACAGGCGGGTCCGGTGTCGTCCCATTGCCCCAAATCACCGCTTTCAGCGCCCAGCCAGCGGCCATGATACAAGGCCAAAGTGCGACACTCTCCTGGTCGGTCACGGGCGCTACAGGCCTGAGCCTAAACAACGGGATCGGCGACGTAACCGGCGCGGCCAGTCGAACAGTCTCCCCTTCAGCGACCACGACCTATGTGCTAACAGCCAGCAATTCTACGGGGAGCGTCACCGCATCGACCACCTTAACTGTGACGCCTGCAAGTCAGCCTTATCCCAATGGCTTGAGCGATGCCACAATGAGCGTCGGAGGTGTCCAGCGGGCCTATCGAGTTCACGTCCCCGCCAACCTTTCGGGCCCGCCCAAAGCCATTGTTCTCGTGCTACATGGTGGCGGCGGTGCTGGAACCTCAGTCGCCGACACCGGAGCCCACCCATTGTCGGTTTTTCGCATTGTGGCCGATCGCGAGGGTTTCATTGTTGTATATCCTGGTGGTCTGCCGGCACCCGATGGCCGCCCGGGCTGGAACGATTGTCGAAACGATAATCAGCTTACCAGTTCGGCCGATGATCTTGCATTTCTTAATGCCTTGATTGAGCGCGTGCGCGGTGAATACGGGCTGCCGGCTTCAAAGGTGTTCATGTCCGGCGGCTCCAACGGCGCGCAAATGACTTTGGCATATCTCATCGCCGGCCCGGCGAATGTTGCAGCGGCCGCGACCTCGAATGGCAATCTGCCGCTCAACCCCAAGGCTGGCGCATGCAGCACACCGACGCCGAGGCGCACCCCCATCCTGATGGCGCACGGATCAGCCGATCCAGCCATGCCCTACGCTGGTGGTTGCGTTGCTAATGCGGGCGGCGGCGGCTGCGCCCGCGGCCGAGTCATCAGCGCCGAAGCGACCCGCGATTATTGGCTTAGCGCAAATGGCCTTAGCACCGTGCAGCCCCTCACCAGCGTGATCGAGATCGACCCGAATGACGGCGGTGCAGCAACTCGGTTCGCTTACACCGGCGTTGTACCAGTAGAGTGGTGGCGCATGGAAGGCGGCGGGCATCCGGTGTCCAGCCGCCTCGTGCTAGAAGCGGAAAATGCACTCAACGGTAAGCAGAACCGAGACGTCGAATTCGCAGAAATCGCCTGGACCTTCTTCAAGGCGCAGCTCTAGCCCGTATTATTCATGAGCCTTCCCGCCAAGGTTTTGCCGACCCGGTTTGAGGTTTGGCGACTGCGGCGGTCCGCAGTTTTCGGTTGCGCGGGGAACGGCGCGATTTCGGGTGTTTGGCGTTTTGCGGGGACAGAGCTTGATCGGCGGCACGGCCGCATCAGCTATGGGCTGGCTTCGCGCAAGCTGAGGGCGACGTGGCGGAACAGCGCCGCATCGGGGCAGGCACTGGCGAACGCGATGCGGATACGGGTGGCGGTTTCGACCACCCGCGCGGCGACCTTGATCAGCCGCAGGCGGATGGTGGCGAACTCGGCAGTCCTGAGCGCTGCGGTTGGCGGCAGCGCCTGGCGCACGCTCCACATCAGCCAGTAGGCGGCGGTGTGGAGGAACAGCCGCATCTGGTTGGCGTTGGCTGAGCGGCACGATGTGCGATCGCTCTTCATCTGAGCCTTGTGCAGTTTGATGAGGTTCTCGGCCTGGCCGCGGGCGCAGTAGAGCGTGTCGTAGATATGTTCGGCGCTACCACCCTTGAGCGAGGTGACGACGAAGCGGATATCGAGGCCCATCGTGCTGGCCTCGATGCGCGCGACAACTCGCCGGCCCGTGTCGCCCCAGCTTTTGGCCGCATAGGAGGTCTCGGCATAGCGGCGCAGTACCGGCAACCCGCGTGTGGCACGGTCGACGCAGACCGCGTCAGCAGCAGCGACGATCACGGGATCGGCATGCAGCGTCCGGTTGCCGGGAAGCCCGAACACGTAATCGACCTTGTTGGCCTCGCACCACGCCATGATCTCGGGGCGGCCATAATGGCCGTCGCCGCGCAGGGTGATCGCGGTGTCGGGCCAGTGTGTCTCGATACGCCGGTGCAGCCGACGGATATGGCCGGCGATCTCGGCGCCGGACGGCGTCTTGCCGGTGCGGAGCAGCATCGCCACCGGCCGCCCGGTCGCGGTGTCGTAGACATGGAGGGGCAGGAAGCAGCGCTCCCCGTAGTGACCATTCCAGAACGATAGTTGCTGGCCGCCGTGGACGACATCGACCGTCTCGTCGATGTCGAGCGTCACCGCCGACGGCGGGACCGGGTAACTGGCGCAATAAAGATCGACCATGACGTCCATCATCCGCACCAGTTCGCGGGTCGTCGGCGCATTCTCCCAGCGGCTCATTGTCGGTTGGCTGGCGAGACCGATGGCGCCGTCCGGCAGCTTGCCCGCCGCCAGCTTGAAGCCCGGATCATGGCGCAGATGATCGAGATCGTCGGCATCCTCATAGCCGCAGGCGATCGCCAGGATCCGGGCCTGCAGGATGTCGGCAACACCGTGGACGACACGGCTCTGGTCGCGGGGATCGGCAATGCAACCGGCCAGGCGCCCGGCAATGCCCATCGCGCGTTCCGCCTGCGCCAGCAGCAGCACGCCGCCGTCCGATGTCAGCCGCCCACCGTCGAACGCCGCCGTCACTTTCTTGCGGCAAATGGCTGGGAATCCGAAACCGGAAACGCTATCGTCGACCATGGCGGGCGTGGCACTTTCTGTCCGGTGTTCGAGAGTGGCGTCAACAACTTTTCTCTACACCAAATCAGCAGGTTAAGCTACGCTCGCCAACCCAGAATGGCCCGTCTGATGAATAATCCGGGCTAGGCCCCTCACGCTAGCCCCCAAACAGGCGGATGTCCCGCATCGCTTCCCGGTGACGTTGCCGCCGGGTTCGCGTCTCTTGATCCCCAACGCCTGCCGAGCACTGTCGTCGGCTCCCTTCAATACGTAATCCAGTGTCTCGCTTAGATTGGCCTCATAGGCCTGACCGGCGATCCATCCGACCGCATAATGTCGGTGGTTCTGGCCAATCGGGCGCGAGTACAGAACGCCCCTCTTGCGCTGCCCCCCACAAGCCTTGATCCATCCTTGCTGTCGGCAATTGAAGCCGTCCACGAGATGGGGCGGCAGGTGTATCAGGATGTGGACGTGAGCGCCCTTGTCGTGCCCGTTCTCTCGGACCCAGATGTAGGCAAACTGACCACCGCGCGAGCGTATCCAGTCCCCGGCCAGCTTTAACCAGCGTCCGGTGGCGGCAAGGTCGTCCAAAACGCCCGCTGTTTGCCAATGGATCGTGACAAAGCGATTCAGGCCGAGGCCGATGGCCAGGGCGAAGAAGGCTGCTTCCGTTAGGCTCGTCGCGGCCCTTAGCGTGAGTGCGGAGGAAAGCCGGTCGCCTTTATTGATAGCTCCGCCACGGCCAGAGACAGGGACAAGCCGACGGCCTCCATCCTGATCGGCTGAACTCGTGCTGCAACCCTTATAGTGAATAGGCCCGGGTTTGTCGGACTGTGCCCGCGAGGCGAATTGGTGCGCCTCTTCAACATATTGTCCCTGCTCTGGCGGCGCGGGGTTCAGTGACTTTCTCGCAAGTTTCATGGGCGCACAGTCCCGAAGGGGCGCGGGCTTCTGCGAAGCGGTTTGCTGGCGATTGCGACGGGCACATTCTTGCGACCTGAATGCCAATGGCCCGACGGGGGCAAACCACCGCCGGGCCGAAAGGCTCTACAGCCAATCCGCGACCATCAGGCTGAGGCGGAGCAGGGTGCCCATGTCTCGACCGGCGCTCGTCTGCGGATGGCCTCTACAGCGCATCCGTCGGGACTAGCGGCGAGTTTGCCCGACAGGATGGCAATGACGGCTTCATGAGGCAGGGAGCGCCAGTCCGGCGGAAGCTGTTTCGGATCGCGCGCCTTGACCCAGGCCGGAATGCCCCCGGCTAACGGCCGAAACCGCCAGAGAGGGCACGCCGTCAGATGGCAGGCTGTGACCTGCTGGCGCCATGTCCCCGCTGCTGCCTCATCGTGTACACAGTCGCGGCACTTTAGAGCGATGGCCTCGTCTCGGGTCGGAAGTTGGGGTGGTACACCCCTTCCGGCGGTGGTATCGGAGGATGTCCTGCTTCCAAGTTGGACGTCCGCCCCGTGCGCGTTTGCCGACGCGCCGGGGCATTTGCTTTCTGGGCCCTTCATCTCAGAGCGCCTAACCATTTGCTGCGCCGTCGATAAGTGCGTCGATGCTGCGAAGGGTGACAAGGCGGCGAGAACCGAAGGTCACGGTGTCCAGAAGCCCGTCAGCGATAAGCTCGTAAGTTTTTGTAATGCCAATACCGAGGAGGCGTGCGGCCTCCCTCACGCTGACAAGGCGCACCTGTACCGAGGTGTCACGGTTGGGTTCATTGGGGATTAAGCGCATCAAGAGAGCTCCGTACGGCATCCCCACGGCGGGGTGCCCGAAGCGCGCTATAACACACGCCCGCTTTCATGCGAAAGGCGTGATTCGTCCATCTGCAATTCTTAGAGCAAAACGATAAGCCGCGTCAAGCGCCTTTTTTGGACGGTGTCTGCCAATCTGCCCGAGCCGTCGGGCTTTACGCCTGACGTGCACGTTGCCTGTGGAAAACTTATCCACGGAATTCGAAACCTCAGAGCCTTTAGGTAGAACTGCCGCAGCAATAGGTGCCCCACTTGGCCATGAGTGCAGAGCGCTTCTCGACCATTGAGCCCCGTTGATAGGCGGCTTCAACTGCATTGGGATTTGTGTGAGCCAAGGCGGCTTCTGCAACCTCTCGCGGAAAGTCAGTCTTCTCCGCCACCCAGTCGCGAAAGCTCGACCGGAAGCCGTGAACGGTGAAGGGTTCTTTGGCGCGAGAGAGTACCTTTCGCATCGTCATGTCCGACATAGTGTCCCCGCCCGGACCGGGAAAGATTAGCTCTGTGCCAGCCAACCTCACCGCTGCTGCGCTTTTCAGGACGGTCAGAGCCTGAGCCGAAAGTGGCACGATATGCTCCCGGCGGGCTTTCATTCGTTCAGCGGGGACCGTCCAGAGTGCCGCCTCCATATCAATCTCCGACCATCGGGCTCCCCGAACCTCTCCGGATCGTGCGGCCGTCAGGATTGTGAACTCCAGAGCCAAGCGCCCCCAAACGCCGCCGCTGGCCCTCAGCCGCGTCAGGAAGGCAGGCAAGTCGGCATAGGGCATGGCCGCATGATGTCCCCCCGGCTTTTGGCGAGGTAGGCCTTTACCAGCGGCGAGCGAGCGGGCCGGAGCTTCTGTCGGCCGCCAGCCTCGCGCATGGGCATAGTCGAGCGTGGCGCATATCCGCTGACGGACGCGCCGTCCGGTCTCCGGCCGCTCGATCCAGATCGGCGTGACGGCCGCGATGATGTCCGCCGCTGTAATGGCTGCGGTCGGTTTGTCGCCAAGCGAGGGGAAGGCGTAGGTCTCCAGGGTCGCTAGCCACTGAGCGCCGTGTTTGCCTTCCGACCACTGGCCTTTGTTGACCTCATAGAGCGCGAAAGCGGCTTCCCTGAACGTGACGCCTGCCGCCTTCGCTTCGCGCCTCTCCGCTACGATGTCCCGGCCTTGATCCCGGATCGCGCGCCGAGCGTCCGCCGCCTTGGCACGCGCATTGGCCAGGGTGACGAGCGACGCGCTGCCCAATCCGATGTCCCGGCGCTTGCCCTGATGCTGGACCCGAACCGTCCAGCTTGCGCCACCCCGCCGGTCCACCTTCAGGAACAGGCCGTCGCCGTCTTGATAGGTGCCGGGCTTGCCCAGATTCGCCTTCACCTCGTTGGCTGTTAGCTTGCCCACGCCCGCTCCCGATCCCAGTTTCGAGCTATTCCCCCACGCGCGAGAGGTACGCCCACGGCTTCCCCCACATTTTAGCGCGGTTGGCGGTGGTATCAAGCGAATGCACACGGGTGCACGCGAACGCTCCGGTCAATCCCTGACTGGTTTTCAGCGGGCTTCTGCGAATGTGTGCGATAAGGGGGCTGGCGGAGACGGAGGGATTCGAACCCTCGGTACCGGTTACCCGGTACGACGATTTAGCAAACCGTTGCCTTCAGCCACTCGGCCACGTCTCCGGCAGGAGGCGTCGATAGCGGAGGCCGCGCGGCGGCGCAATCCGGGTTTCGTCAACTTTCCCCGACGTGATCTTGTGGGGAGTGACGGGCGGCGCTACCCCTTCGCCTCCACCGCTTGCAGGGAGAGCGACATGGCCGATCTCAATCAGGTCACCGAACACATCCGCAGCGCCGTCGGCGACAATTCCGGTCTGGGCAAGACCGTTAAGCTCGACCTTGGCGATGCCGGAAAGATCTACATTGATGGTGCTTCGGTGCCGAATACAGTCACGAACGACGACAAGCCCGCTGACGCCACCGTGTCGATGAACTGGGATGATTTCATGGCCCTGTCTAACGGCCAGCTGGATCCGATGATGGCCTTCATGCAGGGCAAGCTGAAGATCGCCGGTGACATGATGATCGCCCAAAAACTGGCACCGCTGCTGAAGCGCTGAGCTTGAGCTGAGCCAGGACATCAAGCGGCGCGGGGTCGGGCTCGACCTCGCGCCGTTCTGCTTTCATACCCAGGGACTGACCTCATGGATTTCCGGCACTCCGATCGCGGCCTTCATTGGCAGGAGCGTGTCACGCGCTTCCTCGAGGACAAGGTCCTGCCGCGCGCGGCGGACTACTACGCCGAGGTCCACGCCGATCCGAACCGCCAGCCGCCCACCATGGAGGCGATGAAGGCCGAGGCGCGGGAGGCGGGGCTGTGGAACATGTTCCTGCCGGGCGAGCACGGCGCGGGGCTCACGAACCTCGAATACGCTCCGCTGGCCGAGGCCATGGGCAAGGCGGGGCTCTGGACGCCCGAGGTGTTCAACTGCAACGCGCCCGACACCGGCAATATGGAAGTGCTCCATATGTACGGGAACGCCGAGCAGCAGGCGCGCTGGCTCAAGCCGCTGATGGCCGGAGAGATCCGCTCCGCCTTCCTGATGACCGAGCCGGAGGTGGCCTCGTCGGATGCCACCAACATCCAGACCCGCATCGAGCGCGACGGCGACCACTACGTCATCAGCGGGCGCAAGTGGTGGTCGACGAACATGGCGCACCCCAACGTCGCCGTGACCATCGTCATGGGCAAGACCGACACGGGCGCGGCCACCCACGCCCAGCAGTCGCAGATCCTCGTCCCCGTCAACACGCCCGGCTTTCGCGTCGAGCGGATGCTCAGCGTCTTCGGCTATGACGAAAAGCCGATCGGCCATGCCGAGGTGGTGCTGGAGAACGTCCGTGTCCCGGTCGAGAACCTGATCGCTGGCGAGGGCCGGGGCTTCGAGATCGCGCAAGGGCGCCTCGGGCCGGGCCGCATCCACCACTGCATGCGCGTGATCGGCTGCGCCGAACGGGCGCTGGAGCTGATGTGCCAGCGGCTGGTGAGCCGCACGGCTTTCCGCAAGCAGATCGCCGAGCATTCGGTCTGGGAACAGCGCGTGGGCGAAGCGCGGACCAACATCGAGATGTGCCGCCTGATGGTTCTGAAGGCCGCCTGGATGATCGACGAGGCCGGGGCCAAGAACGCCAAGTCCGAGATCGCCCAGATCAAGGTCGCGGCCCCGCGCATGGCGCTGCAAGTCATCGACGACGCCATACAGGCCTTCGGCGGGGCGGGCGTTTCGGGAGATACGCCGCTGGCAGAGCTCTATGCCACGGTGCGCACCCTGCGTATCGCCGACGGCCCCGACGAGGTGCACAACCGCACCATCGCGCGGCTGGAGTACGCCAAGCACGGCGGCAAGCCGGTCCGCTGACCGGCTGCTGCCACCCTGCGTCAGCAGTCGCCACCGAATAGGGTGATCCGGGCAACGCAACGTCTGGCGACGTGTTAGCGTAGTCCGGCTGGCAGCCAAGCTGGACGAAGTCACGGAGCCGCCGATCATGCACGACCCCGCGCGAACCCTTGTTGCGCAGAGTGCGGCGAGCGAGTTCGACCTGCTGGAGCGATACCGCGCCGTTCGCTCAGCCATGCCCGCTCTGGCCCGCGGGCTTTCGTCCGAGGACCTCGCCGCCCAGGCCATGCCCGACGCTAGCCCCGGCAAGTGGCATCTGGCCCATACGAGTTGGTTCTTCGAGGCGATGATCCTGGCGGCCGAGGACGACTATCGGCCCGTCGATCCGCGCCTGCAGACCCTGTTCAATTCCTACTACGAAAGCCTTGGCCAGCGGGTGGAGCGACACGAACGCGGCCTGATGACCCGGCCGTGTCTGGACGAGGTGCTGGCCTATCGCGCCGAGATCGATCGGCGGATGGAGGCTCGCATTGCAGCCGGCTTCGACACCAAGTTGGAACACTATTTGTTCGTTCTGGGGATGCATCACGATCAGCAACATCAGGAGCTGTTCCTGATGGACCTGCTGGCCTTGATGGCGTGCTCGCCGCTGGACCCCGCCGCCTATGCAGAGGAGCCGCGCCCGGCGGGCACGCGCCAGCAGGAGAGGGGAGGAGCCACCCGGTTCGAGGGCGGGCTTGTCGAGATCGGGCATGGCGGCGACGATTTCGCCTTCGATAACGAGGGGCCGCGTCACAAGGTCTGGCTGGAGCCGTTCCATCTGGACCACGACCTGGTGACCAACGGCCAGTGGATCGAATTCATCGCCGATGGCGGCTACCGGCGACCCGAGCTGTGGCTCGCCGACGGCTGGGCGACCGTGAAGGCCGAGGGCTGGACCGCGCCGCTCTACTGGCGCGAGGGCGACAACGGCTGGACGACCATGAGCCTGACGGGCCGTATCCCCGTCAATCCCGCCGCGCCGGTGCGCCACGTCAGCGCCTGGGAGGCCGAGGCCTTCGCTGCATGGGCCGGCAAGCGTCTGCCTACCGAAGCCGAATGGGAAAGCGCGGTCGCCACCGCCCCGGCCGTCTTCTCCAACCTGTTCAACGAGGTATGGCAGCACACCTCTTCGACCTATGCACCCTATCCCGGCTTCAAGCCGACCGAAGGGACGGCGTCGGAGTACAACGGAAAGTTCATGGCCAGCCAGAGGGTCATGCGCGGCGGCTCCTTCGCCACGCCGTCCGGTCACGCGCGCCGGACCTATCGCAACTTCTTCCATCCGCATCAGCGTTGGGCGTTCCTGGGGCTTCGCCTGGCCTCGGATGCCCCTGTCATGTCGAAACCGCGTATCGAGTCCGTCGAGACCGCCCGGTTCCGTGCTGAGCTGATCGCGGGCCTGTCGCGCCCGCAGAAGGCGGTGTCGCCCAAGTGGTTCTACGACACGGCGGGCTCGGAGTTGTTCGAGGACATCACGCGTCTGCCGGAATACTATCCGACCCGGCAGGAGGCGGCGCTGCTGCGCGAGCTGGCGGGCGATCTGACGGCCGGGTTCGGGGATGACGCTGTCCTGGTCGAGTTCGGCTCCGGTGCCAGCGAGAAGACCCGGATCTTGCTGGACGCCGCGCCGTCGCTGGGTGCCTATGTGCCGATCGACATCAGCCCGGATGCGCTGAATGCCGCCGCCGCCTCGATCGCGGAGGCCTATCCGCGCCTGCAGGTCGCGCCGATGGTGGGCGATTTCCTGAATCTGCCGCCCTTGCCGGAGCTAGGTCGAGGACGTCGGATCGGCTTCTTCCCCGGTTCGACCATCGGCAATCTGGAGCCGGACCAGGCGGCAGCTTTCCTTGCCAATGCCCGCGAACGGCTAGGGCCAAACGCCCTGTTCATCCTCGGTGTTGATCTGGTGAAGGACGATGCGACCCTGCTGGCTGCCTATGATGACGCTCAGGGCGTGACTGCAGCCTTCAACAAGAACCTCCTGGTGCGGGCCAACAGGGAACTTGGGGCGGACCTCGACCTCGGCGCCTTCGCGCACGAGGCTCGCTGGAACGGCGAGGCGTCGCGGATCGAGATGCACTTGCGCGCCGAACGCGACATGACCGTTCACATCGGCAGTCAAGTCTTCGCCTTCGAGGCCGGAGAGACGATCCACACGGAGAGCTCGCGCAAGTTCACGCAAAGCTCCGTCGCGGCGATGGCCGAGGCGGCGGGCTGGCGGGTCGCGGAGTTCCGGGCGGGGCCCGCGCCGTCGGTGGCGTTGGCCGTCCTGGCCTAAGGTCAGGCGGACAGGCATGAAAAAGGGCGATCAACGCTTTCGTCGATCGCCCTACGCTTCCGAGCTGACGCAGATCTATTCGGCCTGGCCCACGACATCGCCGGGCTTGCGGCTGCCGTGTGAGGCCTCGCCGCCCTTGCGTCCGGCCTGAGCCGCCAGGCTTCGGTCCTGTGAGAAGCTGCGCTTTTCGCTCGGGACGCTGGCACCGCCCTTGCGGGCGATCTCGCGCTGGCGCGCGGGGTCCATGGAGGCGAAGCCGCGCTTGGAGACTCCGGAGGGACGGGGGGTCTGTCCTTCGGCCATCAGATGATCCCTTTACTGAACTGGTGCTGCCGGTTGGATGTCAAACCCCGCCGTCCCGCCAAGGTTCCGAAGGTCGGCGTTTTCAACAGGCTGGGAATCAACTGACGTCCTACTGAACACCCGGAACGCGGACCTCGCCGTCGTTCTCGCGGAGCTGGGGCGGGCCCTCGTCGGGGGTGCCGGCGGGGTCGATCTCGGGCTGGGACGCGACGGGGGCCAGCGGCGGAATCTCCGGCTGGGGCGTCGGCTGGATCGGGTCGGTCATGGGAGCCTCGTTTGAGAACGGTGATCCCGTCGGAACCGCTCGTGGGGCGTTGGGTTCAATCGGTCTGGACCCACGCCCTACCCGAGGAGCTGGCAATGACCGATGTGAACCCTGCCCTGAACGCCGAGGACATCGTCGACGACGGCGATCTCGCCTGCAAGCCGTCGGCATTCTCCTGCGCCGTTAGGGTCTAGGTCGCCCCGGACGCCGCGCGCGCCGGCGGCGTTCCGGCCACTGCCCGGTCCGAGACGAACGGATTGGTCCGCCGCTCTTCGCCGAAGGTCGAGTGCGGGCCGTGCCCGGGCACGAAGGTGACGTCGTCGCCGAGCGGCCAGAGCTTGTCGATCACGGACCGGATCAGGTCGTCGGAGTCGCTGCGCGGGAAGTCGGTGCGGCCGACCGAGCCCTTGAACAGGACGTCACCGACCTGGGCGAACCGGGCCTCGGAGTTGAAGAAGATGACATGTCCCGGGGTGTGGCCGGGGCAATGCCGAACCGCCCAGCGGGTTTCACCCAGGGTCAACTCATCGCCCTCGTCCAGCCAGCGGGTCGGGACGAAGCCGCGGGCCTCGGGCAGGCCGTACATCTGGCCTTGCGCTTCGATGCCGTCGATCCAGAACTGGTCGTCCGGGTGTGGGCCGATGATCGGGGCACCGGACTTTTCCGCCATCTCGGCCGCGCCGCCGGCGTGATCGAGATGGCCATGGGTGATCCAGATCTGATCCAGGGTCAGGCCGCGTCGGGCGACCTCACCGAGGATCGCGTCGACCGACCCGCCAGGGTCGATCACGGCAGCCTTCATCGTCTTCGTGCACCAGACGGTGGTGCAGTTCTGCTGAAGCGGCGTCACCGGCGTCACGAACACGCCGACGGGGGAAGGTGAGGAGGTCATGGCCCAGCACATAGCGAGCCATGCCCGTGAGCGAAACCGCCCCGCGTTGACCTTTGCCCCCTGTCTCGACATAAGGGCGGGCTTCGAGACGCCGCTCCGTATGGGGCGGCCTCTTTTCGTTTATCCCTCCCGCCGCGCGCGCCCGATCTCCGGCGCCGCCCCAGAGCGTCAGATCCGTCCATGCAAGTCGTCCAGAAATCCACCGAAGGCCTCAGCCGAGTGATCGCCGTGACCATCCCGGCCGCCGACCTGACCGCTCGCCTGGACGCCAAGGCCGCGGAGATCGCGCCGAAGATGAAGCTGAAGGGCTTCCGCCCCGGCAAGGTGCCGGTGTCGCACGTCAAGAAGTCCTTCGGCCGCGATATGATGGGTGAGATCGTCAACGACGCCATCAATGAGAGCAGCCAGAAGGCGCTCGACGAGGCAAAGGTCCGCCCTGCCGCGCCCGCTGAGATGAAGCTGACCTCGGACATGGAGAAGGTCCTGTCAGGTTCTGACGACCTCGCGTATGAGATGGCTCTGGAAGTCATGCCGGAATTCACACCGGTCGATCCCAAGACGCTGAAGCTGGAACGGCCCGTCTATGAAGCCTCTGACGCTGACCTCGATGAGGCGTTGAAGGAACTGGCTGGTCAAGCCAAGTCCTACGAGGACAAGAAGGGCAAGACGGTCAAGGCAGCCGAGGGCGACCAGTTGACCATCGACTTCCTGGGCAAGCTGGACGGTGTTCCCTTCGACGGCGGGGCCGCAGAAGATGCCGACCTCGTGATCGGCTCGAACCGCTTCATCCCCGGTTTTGAAGACCAGTTGAAGGGTGCCAAGGTCGGCGACGAGAAGACCATCGAGGTCACCTTCCCCGAGGATTACCAGGCGAAGAACCTGGCCGGGAAGCTGGCGACGTTCGATATCAAGGTGAAAGCCATCAAGGCCGAAGCCGAAACCAAGATCGACGACGAGTTCGCGACCCGTATCGGTCTGGAGAGCCTGGACAAGCTCAAGGATCTGCTGCGCCAGAACCTGAACCAGCAGTATGCTGGCGCAGCGCGTTTCAAGCTGAAGCGTTCGCTGCTCGATGCGCTCGACGCCGCACACAGCTTCGACCTGCCGCCCAAGATGGTCGAGGCCGAGTTCGACGGCATCTGGAAGCAGGTCGAGGCTGACAAGGAAGCCGGTCGCCTGACGCCCGAGGACGCCAAGAAGTCCGACAAGAAGCTCAAGGAAGAATACCGCAAGATTGCCGAGCGCCGTGTCCGCCTCGGTCTGGTGCTCGCCGAAATCGGGCGCGCCAACAACGTGGGCGTCTCCGACCAGGAGCTGAACAACGCGATCATGCAGGAAGCCCGTAACTATCCGGGCCAGGAGCGCGCCGTCCTCGACTTCTATCGCCAGAACCCCGGTGCTGCCGCCCAAATGCGCGCGCCGATTTATGAGGAAAAGGTCTGCGACCTGATCTTCACCGTGGCCGAGGTCAAGGACACGCCGATCACCAAGGAAGAGCTGCTGAAGGATGAGGAAGAGGTCTGAGCCTCATTCTTGTTTCAGCGTCTTTCTGTCATGTGACATAGCCGTAATGATGCGCCTAAAGGTTGTCATCAAACGTCGCTAGGGCTCACCCCGACGATGGATGAGGCCTGTTCAGGCCTTCACTTGGAGGTGCTGATGTCCTTTTCTTTCGCCATGGCCGCCGCGATGGTGGCTCTTCAGGCCGCACCGCAACAGAGCGGTGCCGCCGACGCTCTGCCCGACGTCGTAGTCCAGGGGCGCAGCCTTGACGAGGCGACGCGCGACTTCGTGGGCCAGGTCGCAGCGCCCCCACGGGGGCGCGGGCTTGCTCTTTGGCGGGGTCGGGTCTGCGTGGGTGCGGTCGGCTTCCAGCGGGACGCTGGACAGTATCTTGTTGATCGGGTCTCGACGGTTGCTGAGGACCTGGGCGTCGAGATTGGCGATCCCGGCTGCACGCCCAATGTGGTGATCGCCGGGGCCGAGGACGGTCAGGCCATGGCCCAGGAGTTGGTCAGCCGCGAGCGTCGCGCCTTCGACACCAACATCTCTGGTGCCAATCGCTCAGATGGCGCCCTTCAGGACTTCATCGGCTCCTCTCGGCCAATTCGTTGGTGGCACGTCAGTCTGCCGGTGGATTCCGAGACGGGCGCGGCAGCTGTGCGCATCCCGGGACAGTGCACGGGCAGCTGCAGCAGCGTTTATGACTTCGCCCCCTCAATCAACGTCAATGCGGCCTCGCGGCTTAACAGCCAAATCCGTGATGACCTGCAGAAGGTCATCATCGTGGTCGATGTCGACGCGCTTGGTGACGCCAGCTTCACCCAGATCGCGGACTACGTTTCGATGATCGCCCTGGCCCAGGTTGATCCCGAGGCCGATACGCGCGGCTTCAACACAATCCTGAACCTGTTTCAGGCCGATGTAGCGACGGACGAATATCTGACCGACTGGGATCTCGCCTATCTGCGTGGCGTGTATTCCGCTGACCAGACCGAGAACAACGCTCGCCGCAATGCACGGGCCGTTGCCGACTCCATGGCTGACGCCCGTCTCGAGACACCCGACACTGAACCGCCGCTTTAGGCGGCGGGGATTGCCGAGTTAGCTTCTGAGCCCTTTTTTGTGGCTGAGGTACTGAGACGCGGTGCGCGCCTGGATGTTTCCTTGCGTACTGGATGGGCCGTTTGGCGTCTTCCGGGCCGCGATGGTCAGCCACGCTTGAACCGACGCGGGAACGGGCCACATACTCACTCGAACGCCGTCGGAATCGACGGGCTGGTCGAGGGTGTCGCTGCATACTGCGGGGCGTCCCGGCCGGCGGGCCGGAGATCGTCAAAGGCCCAGGAGCGCATAAATGTCCGAGAGTAAGGTTCTCCCCGTCCTGCCGCTGCGGGACATCGTCGTGTTTCCGCATATGGTCGTGCCGCTCTTCGTAGGGCGCGAGAAGTCGGTGCGGGCGCTCGACGAGATCATGAAGGGTGAGAAGCAGATCCTGCTGGCCACCCAGCGGAACAGCGTCGACGACGACCCATCGCCGGACGCTATCTATCCTATCGGCGTCCTTGCTACCGTGCTCCAGCTGCTCAAGCTGCCCGATGGCACCGTCAAGGTACTTGTAGAAGGGAAGGGCCGCGCCCGCCTGACCCGTTTCACGGAGCGTGAGGAGTATTTCGAGGCCGAGGCCGTCGAAATCGAGGATGATCTCGGTGACCCATCGCAGGCCGAAGCCATGCTGCGCGCCGTGGTCGAGCAATTCGAGAATTATGTGAAGCTGAACAAGAAGGTCCCGCCCGAGGCCCTCAGCTCCATCCCTCAGATCACTGACCCTTCAAAGCTGGCGGACAGCGTCGCTGCGCATCTGTCAGTCAAGATCGTCGACAAGCAGGCCCTGCTGGAAACCATTGCCGTGCCTCAGCGCCTCGAGAAGGTGTATGGCCTGATGGAAGGCGAGATCAGCGTCCTGCAGGTCGAGAAGAAGATCCGCTCGCGCGTGAAGCGCCAGATGGAGAAGACCCAGCGCGAGTATTATCTGAACGAGCAGATGAAGGCGATCCAGCGCGAGCTCGGCGAGACCGACGACGCGCGTGACGAGATTCTCGAGCTCGAGAAGCGCATTCGCAAGACCAAGCTGTCGAAAGAAGCACGCACCAAGGCAGAGGCTGAGGTCAAGAAACTGCGCAACATGAGCCCGATGTCGGCGGAATCGACCGTCGTGCGGAACTACCTCGATTGGTTGCTCTCAATTCCTTGGGGCAAGGCCAAGACCAAGCCGATCGATCTAGCCAAGGCCGAGGAGATCCTCGAGGAGGACCACTACGGCCTCGAGAAGGTCAAGGAACGCATCATCGAGTATCTGGCCGTCCAGGCCCGGACGAATTCACTGAAGGGTCCGATCCTGTGCCTCGTCGGCCCTCCCGGCGTCGGCAAGACCTCGCTGGCCAAGTCCATCGCAAAGGCGACCGGGCGTGAATACGTCCGCATGTCGCTGGGCGGGGTGCGCGACGAGGCCGAGATTCGCGGTCACCGCCGGACCTACATCGGCTCCATGCCCGGCAAGATCATTCAGTCGATGAAGAAGGCCAAGACCACCAACGCCTTTATCCTGCTGGACGAAATCGACAAGCTGGGCGCCGACTGGCGCGGCGACCCGTCCTCGGCCTTGCTCGAGGTGCTGGACCCGGCCCAGAACAACACCTTCGGTGACCACTATCTGGAGGTCGACTACGATCTGTCGAACGTGATGTTCGTGACGACGGCCAACAGCCTGGATATGCCCCAGCCGCTGATGGACCGCATGGAGATCATCCGGGTCTCGGGCTACACCGAAGATGAGAAGGTCGAGATCGCCACGCGTCACGTCCTGCCCAAGGTGACCGCCGACAACGGCCTGAAGCCCGCCGAGTTCGTGGTCCCCGATGAGTCGATCCGGGAACTGATCCGCTACTACACGCGCGAAGCCGGGGTGCGCTCGCTGGAACGGGCTCTGGGCGGACTGGCGCGCAAGGCCGTGCGCGAGATGGCCAAGGAGAAAACTCTGTCAGTCACGGTCGATAGCGGCAAGCTGACCGACTACGCAGGCGTCCGTAAGTTCCGCTACGGCGAGACCGAGGAGAACGATCAGGTGGGGATCGTCACGGGCCTGGCCTGGACACAGTTCGGCGGCGACATCCTGACCATCGAGGCCATCAAGATGCCTGGCCGCGGCCGCATGACCGTGACCGGCAACCTGAAGGACGTGATGAAGGAATCGATCTCGGCGGCGGCGTCCTACGTCCGCGCCCGGTCGCTGGCCTTCGGCGTCAAGCCGCCGGTGTTCGAGAAGACCGACATTCACGTCCACGTGCCCGACGGTGCCACGCCGAAGGACGGGCCGTCAGCTGGTGTTGCCATGACGGTGGCCATGGTCTCGGTCCTGACCGGGGTTCCGATCCGCAAGGACATTGCCATGACCGGCGAGATCACCCTGCGGGGAAGGGTCACTGCCATCGGCGGCCTGAAGGAGAAGCTGCTCGCGGCTCTGCGTTCCGGCGTCAAGACGGTCCTGATCCCTCAGGAGAACGAGAAGGACCTCGCCGACGTGCCCGACAATGTGAAGGGCGCACTGGAGATCGTTCCTATCTCGACCGCCGACGAGGCGTTGAAATGGGCCCTCACCGGCGCCTTGACCCCTGTCGAGTGGGACGAGGCCACCGAACCTCTGAACCCCGCGCCTGCTGCGGGTTCAAGCGACGGCCCGACGGTGATCAGCCACTGAGGATACAAGCGCGTTCCCCGACCGTGCGGTTGGGGAACGCCGCCTCAAATCTCAAGCTTCAATCCCAGAGCTTCGGCCAGGGCTTTGGCGCGGCGCCGCGTCTGTTCTCCGAGGAGGACGTCCGCATAACCGGGTGCAGCGCTCAGACGCAGTATGCCGCCCTCGACCTTGATCCAGGCATTTTCCAGCAGCTGCGGCGAACGACCGGAAAGGTCACATCCCAGGCGCAGGGCGAGACCCATCGTGCGAGCGGCCAAACGCGCTTCCTCGGGCAAGAGGCGTTCAATCAACTCTGGTGCCGGAGTCGCCACCGCGCCGCCGTAACGGGCGCTCAGCGCGGCCGCGAGCCAAGCACGTTCCGCGTGGGTCTGGCCCGGGATAGGCGCCCGCAAGACCTGATCGAAAACGAGATCGACCCGATGATCGGGATGCAGCCGGGCACCAAGGTCGGCCAACCTGCAGGCTGCGGCGGCCAGCACCGGATCGCGTTCTGAGTCGAAGCTTAAGGGTAAGGCCGCGATCACATTCGCTAACCAGGCCTCAAGTGCGGCCGGCAGGCCCGGCGAGATACCCTGACGGCCCCCAAGGGCTGCGCAGCCGGCAATGAGGGGATCGACCGGGCGTTCGTCCCGATCCAGCGTTTCGTACAGCAGACCTTCTCGCAGCCCCCACGCGGAGAAGACGATCGTCCTCAACCCGAGCGCCTCGATGAGGCCGTCCAGCACCAGAGCGGCGTAAGGCAAGGTCTCGGCCCGTCGCTTTGATACCCCAGGCAGGCGGTCCAGCGACGCGCGGGATTGCTGGGCGACGAAGCGTGCAACGTCGCGGGCGTCCCCAGCCGTCATGGCGTACTGATGGACGATCCGCAGCGGGTAGTCGCTCATCTCCATGTGCAGTTGGGCCAACGACCGCCAGCCGCCGCCGACGGCGTGCAGTTCCGCGGTGGTAAACCGCTGGGCGACCGGTTTCAGGCGTGAGGCGATGGTGTGGCGAAGCCGATCGGCGTCAAACCCCCCGGGGTCAGCCAGGCTGAAAGGCCCGAGCGGCAGGGTGACACCCGACTCCGCGCTGTCTACACCGACGCGGATCAGTTCCAGACTCGATCCGCCCATATCGGCGGCCAGTCCATTGGCGCGTGGATCCCCGGCCGCTACGCCCAGCGCGGCGAAGCGAGCCTCCTCCTCGCCGGTCAGAACGCGGATTTGCAGCCCTGTCTCTGCGGCCACCCTATGGCAAAAGGCAGGCCCGTCGGCGGCCTCCCGGACGGCGGCGGTGGCGGCAACGAAAACGTAGGCTGGCTTGACCCCGTCCAGCACGGCCGCAAAACGGCGCAGTGCCGTCATGGCCAGCATCACGCCCTGCTCTGACAGTCTTCCGGTTGCGGGCAGGTCGCGGCCGAGCCCAGCCTGAACTTTTTCATTGAAGACTGTCCAGATGGCCCGGCCTTCCAGCCGGTAGAGGACCATGCGGACGGAGTTGGAGCCGACATCAATGACGGCCGCCTCGCGCGGTGCGAGCCAGGCATCTTTCACGCGCGAATGCTCATCGTTTGGGCCGATCGTAACGCAGACGGGCGGGAAGGGTCTTCACACCTCGGCCGCGTCCCGAAAGGCTGGGATTTGTCATGAAGTAGTGGTGCGCGGAGAAAGGCCGCGCGGCATCCACTGGAGACACACGGGCATAGACACCGTCCGGACCCAATACCCAGCTTTGCGCGTCGTCCTTGAGATTGGCCACCATGATCTGATCGAGCACCTGGTCATGGACGGTCGCATTGGTCACCGGCGTCATGACTTCGACCCGGCGCTCAAGATTGCGTGTCATCCAGTCCGCAGATGAAATGAAGACCTTGGCTCTGTCGTGGGGCAGATCACGGCCGTTGGCGAAGCAGATGATGCGGCTGTGTTCCAGAAAGCGCCCGACGATCGACTTGACACGGATGTTCTCGGACAAGCCTGGAACGCCCGGGCGCAGGCAGCAGATGCCGCGCACGACCAGTTCGATGCGTACGCCACACTGGCTGGCGCGATACAGGGCGTCGATGATCTCTGGGTCCACGAGCGCGTTGAGCTTGACCCAGATGGCTGCAGGCTTGCCCTTGGCGGCCGCCGACATCTCCGCGCCGATCAACTCCAGCAGCGTCGCCTTCATGTTCAGCGGCGAGACTACGAGGGCCTCCAGTTCCTCCGGCTGGGCATAGCCGGTAATGTAGTTGAACACTCTTGAGGCGTCTCGGGCGAGGACGGGATTACAGCTGAACAGGCTAAGATCGGTATAAATCCGCGCTGTGATCGGATGATAGTTGCCGGTGCCAAAATGGCAGTAGGTGCGAAGTGCATCCCCTTCGCGTCGGACGACCACGCTCAGCTTGGCATGGGTCTTGTACTCGACAAACCCGAACACGACGTGGACCCCGGCGCGTTCCATCGCTCGGGCCCAGCGCAAGTTTGCCTCCTCGTCGAAACGGGCCTTGAGTTCGACGAGAGCGACGACATTCTTGCCGTTCTCGGCCGCCTCAATAAGGGCCGCGACGATCGGGCTGTCCTTGGACGTCCGGTACAGGGTCTGTTTGATGGCGATGACGTTGGGATCGCGTGCAGCCTGCCGCAAGAACTGCACCACCACGTCGAAGCTCTCGAACGGATGGTGAATCAGGATGTCCTTCTCCCGCACGGCGGCGAAGACGTCGCCGCCCTGATCACGGACCCGTTCTGGATAGCGGGGTTCGTAGCCGGGAAATTTCAGCTCCGGGTGGCCGGGCGGGATCAGCTCCGAAAGCTGGGCCAGACCCAGCATGCCGTCGACAACCACGACATCCTGGGGAGCCGCGGCCAGTTCGCCGACGATGAAGTCTCGCAGGTCGTCGGGCATGGAGGCCTCGATCTTGACCCGCACCACTGAGCCCAGGCGGCGCTGCTTCAGCGCCTCCTCGAACTCCATGACTAGGTCTTCGGCCTCTTCCTCGATCTCGATATCGCTGTCACGGATCAGGCGCAGGACGCCCTTTTCCAGGACCTCATGCCCGGGGAACAGGTGCTCGATGAAGAGCAGAAGGACTGTTTCCAGCGTCACAAAGCGCCGGCGTCCCTTCACCGAGCGACCATCACCGGGCAGCTCCCAGAACCTCCGGACCTGGGTAGGGACCGGCACGAGAGCGTACAGCGTCTTGTTGTCCCGTTCCCGGCGCAGCTTGAGGGCCAGCGAGAAGCCGAGATTGGGCAGGAAGGGGAACGGATGCGCCGGGTCGATGGCCAACGGCGTCAGGACGGCGAACAGCTGGCTCAGGAACTCCGGCTCCAGCCGGTCCCGATCCGTCTTGGTGATCTTGTTCGGTTTGACGACCTCGATGCCGGCTTCGGTCAGCTCATTCCTGAGCTGTCGCCAGCGCTTCTGCTGCTCGGCCATCAGCTCGCCGGCCGCGATGTTGACGCGCTCAAGCTGTTCGGCCGCCGTCAGGCCGTCGGCAGACAGCGTCCGGACGCGCTCTCGCACCTGGCCCTTCAACCCGGCCACACGGGTCATGAAGAACTCATCCAGGTTGTTGGCGGAGATCGATAGAAATCGTAGCCGCTCCAGCAGGGGATGGGCCGGGTTGGCGGCCTCCTCCAGTACGCGCGCGTTGAACTTCAGCCAGCTGATCTCACGGTTGAAGAAGCGCTCCGGCGAGGCCATCAGGGTCTCGTCCAGTTGAAGCTGCGGCGCGCGGGAGGAGGGAACCTCCGCTCCGGTCGTCGTGTCGGCGATTGAGGCGTCGGACATGGGCCGGTTGTGAGGCCGCAATGTTACGGCTGCAACCCTTCCGACGGCTCTTCGAACAGATCAGCGCTCGCACCCAGCACCTGGCGGGCAAGGGCACGTGTGACCGGACGATGCTCGGCATCCAGACGGGCGACAATGGCCGCCGCAGCCTCGGCGGAGCGGTCGATTCGCTGGACCAGGTAGTCAATGACGCCGTCGCCGGGCGTGATGCTGCGTTCGGCGAAGCGGGCGGCGAGGATCGCGGACAGGACCGCATCGTCCGGTGCCTCCATGGCGACGACCCGGACGGCGTCCAGGCGGCTCCGGAGGTCGGGCACCTGGACGTGCCAGCGGCGAGGCGACGGCCGCGACACCATCAGAAGCGCGCCGCCATCCTGCTGGGCCAGGTTGATCAGGTGAAACAGGGTCTCGTCGTCGGCGTCCTGGGCGATGTCGAGCAGGATCGGGCGGCCTTCCAGCTCTAGCGGATCGGCCAGTGCGGCCTCGGAGCCGTTCAGCGGAACGGCACCAATGCGCTCGGCCCAAAGCGCGGCGAGGTGGCTTTTGCCGCAGCCTGCAGGGCCGCACAGAGCCATGACGCGTCCTGCCTCATTTGGCCAAGCGACAAGGGCGTCATGGGCGTAGGCGTTCGACGCCGAGCGCACGAAGGCGGTCGCGCTCGTCGGTACGTCCCGGGTGAGTGGGAGGCGCAACTGGTCGGACGAGGATAGCCGGGCAGACATGCTGGGCAGCATAGCAGATCGGCGTGACTGTCCGGACACAGCCCTAATGGTGGTGGTGGACAGTCGTTCACGGCTGTGGACGGCGAATCCTTGACTTTCGGGGCCTTGGATGCGCCATAGCCCGCTTCTCCTTTCCGCTGTTTCGCAGCCGTTTCAGACGAACCCGACCATGCACGCCTATCGCTCCCATACCTGCGGCGCTCTCCGTTCGACGGATGCCGGATCGAATGTGCGTCTTTCGGGCTGGGTGCATCGGAAGCGCGACCACGGCGGGCTGCTGTTCATCGACATGCGCGACCACTACGGTCTGACACAGCTGGTGCTGCACCCCGAGACGCCGGGCTTCGCGGTCGTTGAGCGGCTTCGCGCAGAAAGCGTGATCCGCATCGACGGCGAGGTCGTCGTGCGAGAGGCCGGGACGGTCAACGCCAACCTGCCGACCGGCGAGATCGAGGTGCGGGTCAAGGCGGTCGAAGTGCTGTCTGAAGCCGCCGAGCTGCCGCTGCCGGTCTTCGGCGAGCCGGAGTATCCTGAGGAGATCCGTCTCAAGCACCGCTACCTCGACCTGCGCCGCGAGACCCTACACAGGAACATAGTCCTGCGGTCGAAGGTCATTTCGTCGATCCGCCGCCGGATGGTCGATCAGGGCTTCCTGGAGTACCAGACCCCGATCCTGACGGCCTCGAGCCCCGAGGGCGCGCGTGACTTCCTTGTTCCCAGCCGCCTGCATCCCGGCAAGTTCTATGCGCTGCCCCAGGCTCCGCAGCAGTTCAAGCAACTGCTCATGGTTTCGGGTTTCGACCGCTATTTCCAGATCGCGCCCTGCTTCCGCGATGAGGACCTGCGCGCCGACCGGTCACTGGAGTTCTATCAGCTCGACGTTGAGATGAGCTTCGTCACTCAGGAAGACGTCTTCGCCGCGATCGAGCCCGTGATGCACGGCGTGTTCGAGGAGTTCGCCGACGGCAAGGCGGTCGATCCCTATCCGTTCGTGCGCATCCCTTATCGCGAGAGCATCGCAAAGTACGGCACCGACAAGCCGGACCTGCGCAACCCCATCGAGATGCAGGATGTGTCCGAGCATTTCCGCGACGGCGGCTTCGGTCTGTTCGCCAAGATCCTGGAGGCCGACGCCAAGAACGCGGTCTGGGCCATTCCGGGGCCGAAGGGCGGAAGCCGCGCCTTCTGCGATCGCATGAACAGCTGGGCACAAGGGGAGGGCCAACCTGGGCTTGGCTACATCTTCTGGTCGGACGACCAAGGCGGCTGGGGTGGGCCGATTGCAAAGAACCTTGGTGCCGAGGCGACTGATGCTCTGATGAAGGCGGCGGGCCTGGGCCAGGGCGACGCCTGCTTCTTCGCCGCCGGGGACCCGGCCGTGTTCCACAAGTTCGCGGGCAATGCACGCACCAAGCTGGGGCAGGACCTGGGGCTGATCGCGGACGACGCCTTCCGCTTCTGCTGGATCGTGGACTTCCCGATGTTCGAATGGTCAGACGAGGAGAAGAAGGTCGACTTCAGCCACAACCCATTCTCGATGCCGCAGGGCGAGATGGAGGCCTTGAACACCAAGGACCCACTCGACGTCCTGGCCTACCAGTATGACATCGTCTGCAACGGCTATGAGCTCTGCTCTGGCGCGATCCGGAACCACAAGGCCGAAATCATGCTCAAGGCCTTCGAGATCGCCGGCTATGACGCATCGGTGGTCGAGGAACAGTTCGGCGGCATGCTGAACGCCTTCCGCTATGGCGCCCCGCCGCACGGGGGCCTGGCGCCGGGCATCGACCGGATCGTCATGCTTCTGGCGGGCCAGACTGCGATCCGCGAGGTCATCGCGTTTCCGCTGAACCAGCAAGGCGAGGACCTTTTGATGAACGCTCCGACCGAGGCCGCCGAGCGTCAGCTCAAGGATGTGCACATCCGCACGGCCCCGCCGATCAAGGTCTGATTGGGCACGCTCTGAAAAGCGAAAGGCCCGGGGCGGTGGCGCTCCGGGCCCTTTTCGTCGTCAGTTCGCGTCGGCGATGATGATGTTTCGTCTCGGCTGCGGCGGTACTGGAGGGGCGGGCGGACGCGGCGCGCGAACGATGACCCCGCTGCACGTCCGGGCCGTCAGCCGGCCGGGGAGGCGGGTGGAGGAATCTCCGCAGGCGGTGGACACCTGAGCCTGGGTCAGGCCGATGGCGCGTGACAGGTCCGCGCCGCGAATGTCCGTCCGATTGAGTGACGCACCGGCAAAGTTCGCTCGGGCGAAACTGGCACCAGGCAGACGCGCGCCATCCAGCTCGGCATTGGCGAAGCTGGCCGAGCCAAAGTCGCCGCCCGCCATGTTCGCCCCATGCAACTGTGCGTCGGCAAAGTTGGTGCTACGGGCACTCACATTGGTCAGAGTCGTCCCGAACAGCTCGGCACCCGATAGGTTGGCGCGGGTCAGGGAGGCCCCGTTCAGGTTCGCGCCAACGAGCTCAGCTCCTGTGAGATTCGCTTCCGTCAGATCCGCCCGGGAGAAGTTGGCCCCTTGCGCCTCGGCACCGTTCAGGATCGCCCGAACGAAGAGCGACGAGGCGAAGTTCGACCCGACCAGTGTGGCCCCGTGAAGATCCGCCCGGCTGAAGTCCGAAGAGGCGAAGTTCGATTGGACCAGCTCGGCACCCCTCAGGTTCGCCCCGACCAGGGCCGCGGACTGGAACGATGCCCCCGCGAAGGTCGCTCCCGACAGGTTGCGGCCCGACAGTTCGCAGCGATTGCACGACCCGCCCAGCGATACCATCCGCGCAACGTCACGGTCCTGCCACTGCAGCTGCATCTCAGCCGAGGCGGAGCTGGCGGCGAGAACGGCACCTGTGGAGGCCGCAGCAGCGAGCAGGAAACGGAGGGAGGAACGGGCTTGGGTCACGATTGCTAGATGATGCCTATCGCCAAGAAATCCCACTTAAATCGCGGTAACGTCAGAGGCCGTCAGCAGGACGGGATGCTCAGGCCATCCGGCAGGCTGGTGGAGGGGTCACCACAGGCTGAGTTCAGCTGGCGTTGGGTCAGTCCTCTTGCCCGCGCCAGCTGCGCCCCGGAGAAGTTGGCCCCTGTCAGTGTAGCGCCGGAAAAGCTGGACCCTTCGAGGTAAGCCCCGACCCAGCTGGAATTGGTAAGGTCGGCCCCGTTGAAGTTCGACGACGAGAAGACGCCGCCATAAGCCTCAGCATCGCGCAGATCGGCATTTGCGAACCGCGTACGGTTCATCGTCACCAGGCTCAAGTCGGCCTGACGAATTCGAGCGCCAGTCAGGTTCAACCCGCGGGCTTCGATACCTGAAAGGTCGGCCTGAAACAGGTTGCAGCCCGGACAGGACGCACCGCCCTGCACGCGGGCGATCTGACCAGCGTTTTGGGCGTGGGCGGGTGCCGCCAACAGGCACAGCAGGACAAGGAAGAGGGGCGGTCTGATCACGGACGTGGTTCCCGTACGGCGAGCACCTCGCGACAATCGCCCTCAGGATTTACGATCTTCTGAACTTGTCCCGACAGAGACCGTGCCTTCGAGCGCCAGCCGGAATGCTTCGGACAGCGGAACGGACGCGCCATCGACCGCACGGACATAGGTCAGCCGGACCTCGGCCAGGACATCGACACCGCGCGCCACATCGATCGCAAGGGTGTAGCTCGACCGCCCGATCCGGTCGACGCGCACACCGATATCGATCAGGTCATCAAAGCGGGCCGGTGCCCGAAAGGTGGCGCGTGCATCGACGACATAGCTCTCCAGAAGGTCTGGCGTGGTGGCCTGGATCACGCCCAGCGTCCGGAGAAACTCGGTCGCTGCGACATCGGCATAGAGGAAGTAGTTCGGGTTGAAGACGACGCCCTGGGCATCGACCTCGGCCCACCGGACTCTAAGCGGGTGAGAAAACTCCTCCATCAGCCCTGCATGGAGGGCGCGACGCCGCAGGCGTCACAAACAAAGGCCCCACCTCGTCTTTGCAGGGTGAAGTCGCCGCACGCCGGGCAGGCGTCGGCGTCATGGGTCAGGGCGGGCAAAGGCTCCGGATCGGATCGCCGACCGAATGGCAGAACCACAAGGTTGTCGGGAGGAGCGCCTCGGGCGAAGCCGCGAGAGATGAAGTGAGACGCCGGTACCAATTCGTCCGCCTTGCCTCCGCCCAGACCGTCCGCATCAAGCGGCTCGGCGTCGGCGTTGGCCAACTCCTGACGCCCCAGATAGGACACGCCGAGCTCACGGAAGATGTAGTCCAGGATCGAAGTCGCGGATCCGATGGAGTCATTGCCGGTCACCCGGCCAGCCGGCTCGAACCGCGTGAAGACGAAAGCGTCCACGAATTCGTCCAGAGGCACGCCGTATTGCAGCCCGATCGAGATCGCGATGGCGAAGTTGTTCATCAGGCTGCGGAAGGCGGCACCTTCCTTGTGCATGTCGATGAAGATTTCGCCGAGCTCGCCGTCCTCATACTCGCCGGTGTGGATGTAGACCTTGTGGCCTCCGACGGCCGCCTTCTGGATGTACCCCTTGCGCCGGTCCGGCAGTTTCCGGCGGGTGCGCTCCCGCTCCACCACCCGTTCCACTACGGTCTCGATGCTGGGAGCCTGGGCTGGCTCGGGCGTGCGCCGAGCCTCGGGTTCGGGAAGCACGAGCGTCGGTTCGGTCGGGCCCGCCGTGGGGATCAACCGGATCGGATCCGACCCCGAAACCCGGGCGTCCTCGATCAGGCTTTCAACATCCGCCACGGTGGCCTGCCAGGGAAGGGTGTGGTCGCGTACTGCCGGCACATCACCAAACGCAGCGAACTCGCTGTGCAGACCCGTCGTGAACGATGCCGGGTCACTCAGAAGGTCAGCAAGGCTGTCGGGGCGATCAGGCCAGCCGGACAGGTCGTCGTGACCGAAAATATAAGCCCGGGCTGCGTCCAGGGCATCGGCGGGAGCGAGAGCCGCAAGCAGGGCGTCCGGCCTCGTCGTCTCGGGATCGAGCCCCAGGACATCGCGTATGAAACCTGAGTCCAGCACCTGGGCCGTAAAGACCTCCTCCAGCGTCTCAACTTCACCGATCGCCCGTTCCACGGCCTCCAGTTCGGCGTCGGTGAACCCCACGATCCGAAGACGGTCATGGTCCAGACCCGGAGCTCCGACGAGCGTTCGCCGACCCAGAACCCAGCGCTCGGCTGCCCCAGGATCTCCGCCTGCGGTCGCGATGGCGGCATGGAGGGCAGGATGCAGACGGCGTATCGTCTCGCCCGTCTCGGTCTGGACGATCTGGACCGGTGTCAGGGAACCGAGGCCGAGGCGCAAGGCTGTGTGCGGGTCGGGGGGAGCAAGCGCGATCAGGGTGTGGCGACGACCGGATGTGCGGGCCGCCTTTTGGGCTGTCTGCAGCGCCACACGCGCCCGATCGCCCAGACCGCTTTCGCCGACGGTCTGCAGGCGGGTGGCGAAGTCTGAGTCGGATATATCGGAGATCGTCGACCAGCCGTCTGCCGGATGAAGGGCCGATGCGAGCTCGCTGGACGTCACCGAGGCCTGCGCCGCCGCCAGCGCTGCCACGGCGATCATGTCGGAGCGGCTCTCAAGTCCACGGCCGGCCAGCAGGAAGCCTTCCAGAATACCGTCCAGCTCAAGCCGGATCGGTCGCAGGGCATAGCGAACGCGCGCCATTGAACCATCCACCGTAAAGCCGCAGGCGGTCTCGATCTCCAGCGCCGTGGTCCAGAGCCGGACCATGGCTTCGAGGTTTCCAACCGCATCGCCACCCAAGGCACAGAGGCTGGGCCAGCTCAGGATCACCGAAGGCGCGTCGGCAACGGCTGCCACAGCGTCCGCTGACCTTGGGTCGAAGGCCAGTGCCAGGGGACTGGCGAGCGCCGCCCGCGCCGCAACCGTGACGACCTCGCGGCACGCGCCTTCCGCCACCAGCGCCACCCGTTCGGAGGGAGCCGCTGCCCTGTCCGGAGCGATGAACGTCTCGCCACCGATGGCTCTGAGGATCGCCGCATCATCCGCGCCGGCCTGACGCGCTGCCCAGGCGGCACGCGCCAGCGCCGGATTGGTGGTGGGATCCGAGCAGTCAGCCTCTGGGCCCTCGCACCGTGCGACCGCATCAGACACGGCGTTCAATGCGCTGCAAACCCGCAGCAGAGATGAGACGGCCATGGCCTCACCCTGTCGTCGGCGGGTCTCTGCGTCGAACGCCAGGCGTTCGTCCGCGAGATCCAGGCGGGCGGCGAGGTCTTTGGGAGCCGGCCCTTGTGGGTCGTCGGCGACAGGATGGATCCTCGCGCCATCTGCGCGTGAAGGTCCTGGAGCGGCCAGGCCCAAGAGAACAGACGCCGTCAGGTCATCGACGAAGGCGCGGGCATCCTTCTCGCTTCCAAATACCCCCAAAGCGCGGCCCCAGGCGGCGAGCCTCGCCGCCCAACGATCGATCGCACCGTCCAGAACGGGCGAGGGTGCTGCCAAAGCTTCGCTGAGACGGGGAAGGTCCGTTGGCTGGTCGTCGATCCAGTCCAGCCAGGCCTCGACCCGGACATCGGTCCATCCCGACGGCGTGATGACGGAAACAACGCTGTTCGCTCGCTCCACGGTGCGCCGTTCGAGACGGAGGTCACGGATCAGGTCGTGGAATCGGGGCGAGAAGCGCATGCGCGGGGCCTCGGGCGGCGAAGACTGAGATTCTAGGCCCCGTCCTATCGCTGCTGCAATATATATGGCGGACGTAAGGGCTGTTACCCCCAAGATGTTGATCGCGCCGTCCGCTTCGCCGCGCTGGACGTGAGGGGACACGGTTTCTATGATCACCGAAGTTGGTCCGGCCTACCCGCCGGCGTGTTTTTCGGACGGACAAGCCCGTGCTCGGCAAGATCTTCGGTTGGACCTCGGGCGCGACGCTCGGGACGCTGTTCACCATCGCCAAGCGTGGCGAACTGGTCGGAGCGGACGAGTTCGGCAACAAGTACTACCAGTCGCGCGATCACGTCAGCTACGACGGCCGCCGTCGACGCTGGGTCGTCTACAATGGCTATGCTGAAGCCTCCAAGGTGACGCCGGACTGGCACGGCTGGCTGCACTACACCTTCGACGAACCGCCGACAGAGGCACCCCTGCCGCGCCGCCGATGGGAAAAGGACTATCAGCCCAACATGACCGGCACTCCTTTGGCCTGGCACCCGCCCGGTTCTCTGGCGGCCGAGGGTGTCCGCCCCGCCGCCACCGGCGACTATGAGGCCTGGAAGCCCGAATGAACCGCATGCGTCTGCTGACTGTCGGCGTAGCGGCCCTGGCCCTGGCGGTCGGCGGCGGTGTCGTCGCGGGCGGGATGCAGGACGCCCCGCCGCAGGATGCCGCGCCTGCTGCTGATCCCGTGGCGGAGGAAATCCGCAGGCAGCTCAACCAGGAATCTGCACCCGCAGGGGATCCGGCACCGGAAAACCCCGTTGCCATCGTGCCGCCTTCGCCCACGGTCGAGACGGCGGCAGTGGAAGGCGATCCCGCCGCTGCAACCGATGAAGAGGCGGCGTCCGAAGAAGACCAGGAAGAGGGCGAAACCGACGAGGAGAAGGCCGAGCGCCTCGCTGACGAGACGCCGACCCCACGCCAGCGCCGTCGCGTCGCCATCGTTGAAGCCATCGACAAGATCACCGCCGAAAGCATGCGTTTCGAGGTCGAAGTCGGTGGCCGCCCGGTGCGCTTCAACCAGTCCCTGATCTTCACTGCGCGCGCCTGCGAGGTCGCGGCCGAGAACGAGCTGGTGGCCGACTCTGTCGCCTATCTGGAGGTGACGCTGCAGCCGCGCGGGACGGTTCGGGCTGAGCCGCGTCAGATCTTCCGCGGCTGGATGTATGCCTCCACGCCGGCGCTCAGCGGGCTTCAGCACCCGATCTATGACGCATGGGTCGTGGGCTGCAAGGAATAGGCGACGGCCTTTGTGCCCATGAGCGGGCGTGACAGGGCGGACGGGTCAGGCTGAACCTGCATCGCCGCCTCCAGCATGCGCAGATAGGCGAACTGCGGCGTCTCGATCAGGCCGAACTGGTCCAGGTGGGGCGTGCGGAACTGGGCGTCGAGCAGCCGCCAGCCCCCGAGCTTCAGCCGCGCCACCAGATGGATGAGGGCGACCTTTGAGGCGTCGGTCGCCCGGCTGAACATGCTCTCGCCGAAGAAGGCGCCGCCGAGCGTCACGCCATAGAGGCCGCCGACCAGGACTTCGTCCTTCCAGCACTCGATGGAATGGGCCCGGCCCATCGCGTGGAGCTCCAGATAGAGCCGCCGGATCGGAGCGTTGATCCAGGTGTCCTCGCGACCCGGGGCCGACGCCGCGCAGGCGTCGATCACTGCCCCGAAGGCGGTGTCGAACCGAACGTCGAACGGCTCGGAGCGCACGGTGCGACGAAGGCGGGTCGGGATGTGGAAGCCGTCAAGCGGAATGACGCCCCGCATCTCCGGCTCGACGAGGAAGACGCGGGGGTCGTCGCGGGCCTCGCCCATCGGAAAAACGCCCCGGGCGTAGCAGCGCAGCAGATCTTGGGCGGTGAAGATGTCCATAGGCACCTACCGCCGGGCCGTGCCTACTGTGCCCGCTTCTTCGCCCACTGTTCCAGCCAGTGGATGTCGTAGTCGCCCGACAGGATGTCCGGTTCCTGCAGCAGGCGCTGGAACAGGGGGATGGTCGTGTCGATGCCGCCGACAACCATTTCGTTGAGGCTGCGCTTGAGGCGAGCGACGCATTCGGCGCGGTCGCGGCCGTGGACGATCAGCTTGCCGATCAGGCTGTCGTAGTAGGGCGGGATCGAATAGCCGGCGTAGATAGCGCTATCCAGCCGCACGCCCAGGCCGCCCGGCGCATGGAAGTCGGTGACCGTGCCGGGCGAGGGCGCGAAGGTCTCGGAGTTCTCGGCGTTGATCCGCACCTCGATGGCGTGGCCCTCGAAGTGGATCTCTTCCTGGGTAAAGGACAGCGGCAGGCCGGCCGCGATGCGGATCTGTTCGCGGACAAGGTCGACGCCGGTGATGGCCTCGGTCACGGGATGCTCGACCTGCAGGCGGGTGTTCATCTCGATGAAGAAGAACTCGCCGTCCTCCCACAGGAACTCGATGGTGCCGACGCCCAGGTAGCCGATCTTGCCGATCGCCTTGTTCACGACCTCGCCGATCTTGACCCGTTCGGCCGCTGTCAGGGCGGGCGAGGGGGCTTCTTCCAGCACTTTCTGGTGGCGGCGCTGCAGCGAGCAGTCGCGTTCGCCCAGGTGGACGACGTTGCCGTGGCTGTCGGCCACGACCTGGATCTCGATGTGGCGGGGCTTCTGGAGGTAGCGCTCCATGTAGACCGCACCGTTGCCGAAGGCCGCCTTCGCCTCGGTCTGGGCGGTCTGGACGGCCTCGACCAGATCATCGGCAGTCAGCGCCACCTTCATGCCTCGCCCGCCGCCGCCGGCGGCAGCCTTGACGATCAGGGGAAAGCCGATGGTCTTGGACGCCTCGATCGCGGCCTCGACGGTCTCGACCTCTCCGGCCGAGCCCGGGACGCAGGGAATGCCGGCCTCCAGCACCGTCTGCTTGGCGGTGATCTTGTCGCCCATGACGCGGATATGCTCGGGCGTCGGGCCGATGAAGGTCATGCCGTGGGCATTCACGATCTCGGCAAAGCGGGCGTTCTCGGACAGGAAGCCATAGCCGGGGTGGATGGCCTGGGCCCCGGTGATCTCCGCCGCTGCGATGATCGAAGGGATGTTCAGGTAGGATTTGGCGGCCGGCGCCGGGCCGATGCAGACGCTCTCGTCCGCGAGCCGAACCCACATGGCACCGCGATCGGCCTCGGAGTGAACGGCAACGGTGGAGATGCCCATCTCCTTGCACGCCCGGTGGATACGCAGCGCGATCTCGCCTCGGTTGGCGATCAGGACCTTGGT
>VYLP01000148.1_pt1 | contig 33143 bp, 21 predicted proteins | sample 5114311 | NCBI WGS metagenome assembly VYLP01 (sample SAMN12291775, study PRJNA351875) | freshwater metagenome | isolation source: freshwater lake | place: USA: Michigan, Lansing Lake | collected 2013-08-14 | reverse complement strand
CTGGCCGAACGGTGGTCCGCTCAACTTTCGGACACGGTGATCAATGCACCTGTAATCGAGGGAAGAAATGCATTTTGCACGCAACAAGATGGGGTAATCCAGGCGTTTGATTTGGCAACGGGCGAGGTACGTGGTAGATTCAAGGTGCCAAATCCAATTCTGAGCCCTCCCCTGCTCGACCACACCACTGCCTACTTTGTATGCGCGGAAAATATTTCTTCAGGAAACATTGACGGCGCACTTCATCAGGTAGTTTTTGGTGATACTGATGTCCTGCAGTTGGATGGGCAGTCTTATTTTACCATATCGAACGATGGGTCAAACCCAATATTGAATTTCAATGAACTCGATCCAAGTAATTCATGTATGGAGACATGGGTCAACCTGGAAACAGGTGCGGTAGCGGGTATTGTCTCGTTATTTTACCAGGACGGCAGTAATAGCCTGGGAATGTCGCTACATATTGACAGCGCTCAGCGGATAGTTTTCGAAGGGTATAGGCTTGATGGAGATTCATTGAAAGGTATTAAATTGCAAAGTGAGGCTTCAGGCGTAGTCCCGATTCAGCAGTGGTGTCACATCGCAGTAAATATCCAGTCCTACGAGTTTGGCCAGCTCTTTATAGACGGTAAGCCGCATAAAGTAGTCCTCAGCACGCCGTGCAACAAAACCCACTCGTCCCAAGGCTTGAATGTGTGTCTTGGGGCAAACAAAGAGGGTGCTGCCGGAAGTGTTATCAATGCAACCAAAGGCCTGCTTGGGGAAGTCAGAGTCTGGAATACATTTCAGAATGTGCCGCAGATCATGGATCGCATGCACACTAAACTGGTAGGCACCGAGGCAAATTTGACTGTTGACTGGAATTTCGACATGCTTGACGTCTTTGATTCCTGTAGAAACGTAAGCGCACTAAACGGGTATCAGATTCAACCAACTGGCGTTCCAAGGTACATTCTCAACGAGCTCAACTTTACAAGGCCTAATTATCCTTACTTAACCTATAAGGGTGAGAATAACGGCACCAACACCTGGCAGGGAACAGAATACCAGGGATACGTCCTGCTGATAAACGCGCACAAGGCAGACGGTAGTCCACTTGCCGGAGAAAACCTGATGATTTGGTACAACCTGGCATTAAATGAGAATGGAGCAAAAGAAATTTATGTGAGTAACAACGGAGATACTGGTAATCCAACAGCAGGAACTAAACTAACTCCGGTTAACGGGACTTTCCAGGAATCGATCACCTCGCCCACGAACTGCTTTCAAATAGCGACCGATAATGATGGGAAAGCCGAGGTCTATGTCTATACGAAAGATCTGACCATGGGCCCAGGATTTGATATCTACGCTTCGATCTTGCCGGAACGCGAACGTTTTCATGTAAACGCTATTGTACACACGCAGCAACTGCAAATGGCTCCCCCGCCCATGGTGGTCGTGCAAGCAGAATTGATCAGGGACTATAAATATACAATCGGTGGCAAAATTGATGCGGACCGCAGAACAAGTGTTTGGCGATCGATCATAAAAGTTGAAAACCCCGATAAAACAGCACGGGTCGATGAAATGATTGTGGTTTATGCGGATACCATGCAGCAGATATCAGTGGACGGTGAATCCTACATTGTCAATCAACAAAACGGACAAACTTTCTACACAGATGGAAACGGCGAAGTAATGATCGATGTTGCTGCAACCGATCTCAAGGGGTTCATGTTTGAAATCTGGGCCGGCTTCATGCACAGAAATGACCGCGTGAAATTTTCGGTATCCAAGGCGCCCCATGACCGGTTGTCCAAGGTACAGGGATCTGACATGACCAATGAACACAATAATTACTGGACAGGGACAGGCGTAGTTCAATCGGTCCTCCTTAAGAAGCAATATCACAGTTCAGCGGACAAGGTAGCCAAGTCATTTCATCACCTGATGTCAGCATGCAATCCGAAAAAGCAGACGTCCGAGCAAGCATCCTTTGAACAAATCACAGCCCAACGAATGCCTGCTATGCAACAACCAATTGGGACTCCGTGTCCTGATGCTGTCCCCATCATTCGCACGCTTAAATACATAGATCGAAAGAAGACAATGGACGTGCTTGCATTGAAAAAGTCAGTGCAGCAGGCTGCGGCGATGGCCTCGGTGCCTGACGCCCAGGGTCTGAAGATGAGTTTCAATAAAACTACAGGAAAGTATGATCTCACATATCTCACGCGTGAGCAGGTAGAGGCAATTAAGCAAGTCAGAACGTCTTTGCCAACAAACGACCCAGCCCTTGGAAACTTCTTTAGTGACTTGTTTCATGACGTAGAGTCCATTGCAGAGAAAGCAGTCAGCGCCCTCGAACATTTGGTCGAGGAAGCGGAGCACATGGTTCTTGATTTCGTCAACGATATTACCGCGGATATCACTGGTCTTTTAGATCACCTTGGTCCCTTCGGCCATTTTCTAGCAGACGGAATCGAGGCAGTGATGAAAGTGGTGGACAAGGTGATTCAGTTTATTGACGTAGTGATCAATACCATGATTGAGTTTTTGACGCTGCTCTTTGAGTGGGAGCATATTGTAAAGACGCATGACATGTTGAAAACGGCAATCTTGAAACCTACACTGGCAAATGCTTCCTCAATGCTGGAAACAGATTTCATGGGATTGTTAATAAGTGATATTCAAAAAACCGGACATACCGATCCGCCATCACATCCGTCCTTCCTTAATACCTCGATCGGGAATTTAAAAACAACTTACGCTTCAAAAAACTATGGCTCTGGAGCGCACGGGGTGAAATCAAAATCCCTGATAAACAAAACCAAAAGCAATGCGCGGCACTCGAATATGGCTCCGGGCCCTAAAGCTCCCCAACCTCCCTCTCTGCCAGCCTTTCCTCCCTCTGTCGAAAGCTTCACTTCACTCATGGAAAGCGGTCTTAAATCGATAGACATCAAAGGCGGCCTGGATTCGATAACCGTCATCTTGGAGAGTCTACTTAAAAGTAAAGACAAAGGTGTAGCAATTCTTGAAGTGCTTAAATTACCGGTGGAGCAGGTCTTTAACTCCACTCAATTTCTTCCGGTTATCAATTTCCTTGAGGACGAAATCGATATTCCTTTTATCAGCGCATTGTATAAATTCATAACAGGCAACAGTTTGTCTGTACTTGACCTCATCGCCCTGATATGCGCTGTGCCAACGGTACTCATTTATGAAATTATTTACGGCATGGGCGAATATTTTGATGAAAAATGTACTTTATCAAAAATTCCCAACGAATTCTCGCACAGCCAAACCAAGAATTCCAGCGATCAAACCAGGCTTGGAGAAGCCAACTCTGAGAACGGACTTGCAATCGCCTTTATAGTGTTGAAGAACATATCTCTCATTGTCAGCTCGATTGCGGATTACTATGAATATCAGGAGTTAAAAGAGGTTCAGGCCAGACAACACGGGTCAATACGGGAAAATCCAACCATGCTATTTTTTCAGGGCATTTCTGGTATTGCCCACCTTGCGGCGGCGGGAGTAAGTTTGGGAGTTGCGATGGACATTATTTCAGACCTTGATGACAACCTTAAGGCCTACGAACAGCAGAGCCAGCGCTCGGACCCCGCGTTGCTGAAGACAATTGGAATCATGGCCGGAGCAGCAGGCACCGGAATGATTCCGAATATTTTTATTGGCCTCTACAAAACTAGTAGCTTACTTTCATACAAAAGCCCGAAACGATTGGTAGATAAATATCCTGTACAGGACACAAAATTCTATGTAGCGACGGTATGTGTTGTTGGCCTGATTGGCGTTGTATTAAATGCCGTGACGACAAAACGACTAGAGGAGTATGTTCATACCGATGTTAACGGAGGAAAGAATCTGAAAAAGAGGTCCGAATTGTATGGAATTAGCAGCACAATTTTTCAAGTGTCCCTCCCATTTCTGTTTATCCAATCGTATTATAAATCTGACCACCCCGACCTCTTTTTAGGAACTGCCGTATTGCGTAAGTTATTGGATGAGGTGTCCATTATACTAGTTGGCGTAGGAGAAATTGACTATTCAAACTAAAAGCCATTCCCCATGAGCTACCCTAGAAAGTACCACTTGAGTTCCTATGCTCTAACCAATGAATATCTTAGTGTCAATTTGCAAGGTGCCTTTTCGTTTTCGTCTTTTCCGTGCGGTTTTGTCTTTGTCCCCGCAGGGACACAAAGCAAGGAAGTGAAAATCACCGTATACGGAGCCGTCCTAAACGCTCAGGCCGTCTGTCTTAAGGCAGATGTTTCTAACAATAACAATACGGTAACCCTCGCTCCCTTACATCCAAATAATAAGCAAGACATCATTTGGACCATCGTCTGCGTACCAAATGTTTTAGATTCATCCCGGGCATACTATCTCATCAAGAGTAGCATCACCAGTGGTGGTAATTCATTCTATCTTTGCGGTACAAATACGGGTCTTACACTAGTAGAAAGTAACGACGCGCTATCCGCTTCAACGAGTCCTGGGGCGTACTGGAGTATTTTGGAATATTCGATTTTTTCGTTGCAAAAGCCAGTCATCCAGTTTGGTCAAACGAAGGATGCATCTCAGCCTGTTGTGAACAGTGATGGATCCACTGTCAACCTCAGTCCATTAATTGAATACCTCTTTAATTCATGGAGTTGGAAAATGCCGCCGCCTCCCCCTGTCAACGGAGAAACAAGTGGTATGATCTCAACCAGCAATTACAAAACCGGCCAAGAATTCTATTTAATTAATCCGCCCGGGACACAGCAGATCGTTCTGGGCTCCCAGGCAAATGCTACCAAATGGATACTCGCGCAATTGCAGGGCAACAACGTGATATTCAATGGTTCGATTGAATTTTTACTTGGCAATCTCTCCAATAATGAAATTAGTGTCGCCCCATACCCAACAAGCGCTTCCAATTGGCTCCAATATCAACACAAGGGAGTTAAAGAACTAGACTATTCTGCCGCCAGTGCAGCAGTCAATAGTTCGAGCGAGACTGTCATGGATTTAGGCACACTCCAGCACCTTGCAGCTAAAACTTCGATGGCTCGTTCCTGCCTGATTTTTAGTGATAAAAATACTTTGCAAATTTTGATCGAAACCGATACGGGCTCAGGCTTTAAACAGGAAACAGTTACTGCCAAATCCGGTAAATCATTCTTCGGCTGGGCATTGAATGATCAAAATTTATATCTGATAAATAACCAGCTCGTGGAATCGTATGATTTAAGCAGCATGGGAAAAATTCATGACGGAGCCTTGGACGCAACGCCCGTGCCTGTGAAGAAATCCATGGATTTGGGTGATAACAATCAATATGGAACTCCTGTTTTTGACAATAACAATGCATTCATTTTCATACTTAGAGATGACGGCAATCTATATGCTTTGCCTGAAGCCTTCAATTCAGAAACAGTCCCGACAGAATATAACAACCAAGGGGGATCACTACCCGTCGAACCGATTGAACTATTTATTGAATCAAAGCAAGGGAGCACTTTTTTGTATTACTTGAATTTGGAAAATCAGTTAGTGAAATTTGAGATGAATTACTCCAGTAGCGTTATTACTGAAGTACAGCCATACAACACCCCTGACAACTTACCAGTTGAATTGCTACGAAGGCGCTACCAGAAAAGAACGACAACAAATGCAAATCAGAAGCTCGAAAACAACTGGTCGCAGATTGACGCATTCAGCACGGAGGACAATACTTACGTATTTGACGGCACCGGTTCATCGGCTCCTTTTATGATGTTTTCCCAAAAAGATCCGATACTTCAATCTTCGACAATAGCTTTACTTACACTGGGATCGCAGGGAACGTTTCCTGCTTTTGATTTTGCAAGTGGAACCGTTTCTATCCCTGCGACCGATCAACAGGTATTGGCGGCCGCGTTTACGCTGCAAGATACCAATAACAGTAACATCAGGTCAATCGGCTGCCCCTTGGCAAAGTACAATAGCAGCCTTGGTAAATACGAGATTTACACACTCTCCTCAGAATTATCGTCGCCAGATACTGTGAAGCTTCGAAAGTACTCAGTTGAAATTCCTTCCCAAGCGCCTTCACTTTTTATGCTTGAGTGGAAAATGCTTGGGGGCAACCTCAACTCTATTTACCTAAATGAGCAGCGAAGGAAAACACTCAATGTACAAGCTGCGACAAATAGCTATGCGCAGGCCATTCAGACCTTTAGTTCGCAAGGCGCTGTCTTTTCTGCCAACGCCTTTTTTTATCAAGATGATATGGCGAATAACTTTTACGAGTCAGTGGCCCCGATATCCATCCGGGGTTTCCGTTCTATCTTGTCACAATGGTTGAAGTTTGCAAGTATTCAGCAATTGTCTAGTGAATGAGAACTCGTGCAACTTTATTGGCGGATCCGCAAATATTAAGAACTCCGCATGGTACTTAGCCCCTTAGATAATTCAGCGAGAGAAAATTATTTGGGATAAATGAATGACTTATGGACATTAAAAAATATCAACTTTCAACGTACGGATCCGGAAGCAATTACCTCACTATTAACGCACAGGGAGTATTTTCATTTTCATCCGCAGGCTATGCGTTTTGTTTTATTCCGACCGAACAGTCAAACAAGGTCAAAATCAGCGTATGTGGTATGGTCAGCGATGCAATGAGTGTCTACTTCAAAGCAAATATCGAGAATAATGAGGTGACATTGTCTCCGATGAATCCGAGCAACCGGGATTCAATTCTGTGGATCATTGAGAGTGTACCAAATAACTCAGACTCCTCTAATGCCTACTACGTTATCAAGAGTGCTCTTAGCACTCAGAGTCAGGCTTACTTTCTGAACGGAGCAAACAGCAACTCACTGAACCTCGTTGGTCAGTTAAACGTCGCTAGTGAGCCAGGTGCCTTTTGGAAAATCAATGAACTTTCGGTTGTAAAAAAAGGTAAGTGGGTCATCCAATTCGGAAATGTGCAGGATCCAGGAAGTCTTGTGCTGAACTCCGATGGACAAAATGTTTTTTTAGGCCCTCTGGAAGATTACCTTATTTCTCCATGGAGTTGGGAAATAACAAACGCCATTTCGGGTTCGAGTCTTGCTTCCTACGTGACACTCAATAATTCTGCGGATAATGTCAGGCTATATTTGGCTAATGAAAAAGGCAATTCCCTGGTCACTATGGGTGTTAAGGGTGCATCGGCATTCTGGATAATTCTTGACGGTAACTTATTTACAATCTTCAACATGAACTGGGAACAAGGCCAAGCCAGTTTTCAGTTTTTGATGGGAAACACCGCCACCAAAGCTGTTGAGGCTTCTGCTGCCTGTAGTAACCCTCCAGCTTCCTCCTCATGGACTCAATATCTAAGCCCAACGCCAGAACCACCTACAAATTCAATCGCCGCCTTGGCAGTAGGCAGTACCGAAAGTGAAATAATGGATATTAGATCCCTCCAGCACCTTGCACTTCATATTTCTGATGCCAGTTCTTGCTTTGTGTTCAGCGATAAAAATGTCTTAAAGATAATCCACGAATTTCACACCACTTCCGGGTTTAGGCAGGCTGTCGTCAGTCCTGCCGCAGGGAAATTCCTTTTCGGGTGGGCACTAAATGACCAGAATTTGTATTTGTTGAACAACCAGCACCTGGAATCCTATGATCTAAGCACCATTAAGAAAGCCAGCAAAGTCGAGCAATCTTCCTTTGAACAATCACCTGCACCGGTCAAGAAATCTCTGGATTTCGGCAGTGATAATCAGTATGCGCCGCCTGTCTTTGATAATAACAATGCTTTTGTCTTCATTCTTAGGAACGATGGTAATCTGTATGCAGTTCCTGAAGATTTTGATTCAGATACGGACCCAACAGAGTACAGCAATTCAGGGGGAATACCGCCTATAACGCCTTTGGAACTGTTCATCGAATCAGCGCAGGGAAGCACTTCTTTATATTTCTTGAACCAGCAAAATCAGATGATGAAGTTTGAGATGAACTACTCCAGTAAAACAATTGTACGTGTATCACCCTACGGCACACCTAATAATTTATCTGTTGAACTCTTAAAAATGCAGTACCTGAAAAGAACTTTAACGAATCCCACCCAAAAGGAAGTCAACAATTGGGCGCAGGTTGACCCTTTTGATTCTCTGAATCCGACCTATGTCCTGGATGGGTCATCCGCAGAACTGCCATATATGCTCTTTAGCTATGATGACCTTATCCTTCAAGCATCCTTTGTCGTTTTGCTAATCGGTGGCGCCGGGACTTCATTTCCTAGCTTTGATTTTACAAATGGAACAGTTTCAGATGCGCAGTTAGGGCAGGGGATAAAAGTCGCAGTCTTTACTTTGCAAGCGGCCAGCGGTGCAAATGTTAAATCAATAGGCTGTCCGCTCGTAAATTATGACTCTGAAAACCAGAAATTTGAGGTCTATGCGTTGACAACCGAATTCTCATCTCAGCAAAAAGTGAAACTGCGAAAGTTTTCGTTATTGCCACCAACGCAAGCAGCTTCTCTCTTCCTTGACAACTGGGCACTAATGGCAGGGTGTATTAACAATATTTTCCTGAGTCAGCAACGAAAATCTTCCTCTGTCATTCAGAATTCTGGACTAAACTACAACGCCTGCATCCAAGCATTTAGCACAGCAGCAAGCCCGGTTTCACCAAGCAAATTGTTGTATCAGCAAAATATGGTTGATAATTTTTATGAATCTGTCGCTCCGCTGAGTGTCCATTCAAACTACTCGATTATGTCTCACTGGGTGAAGTTTGCTTGTATTCAGAACATGGCCGGTTTATCATGAGGTTGGGCAGCTTGACAGTTTTTTTGCAAAAATGTAAGCAGTCAGAATTTTGCGACCGAAAAAAAGGAACAGGGCCATTTTACTCGGCTAGGAAAAATCATTGTTAACATCAATAACATCTATTGAAATATCCATGAAAACAAAAGAATTTATTTCCGCAGCGCTGGCGGCTATAGCCTGCACGTTGCTACTCTCAACGTGTGAAAACAAATCAGGCAACTTGCAATATTTTATTTCACCAGCCGGACGTGAAGGTGCAGCGGGCACACAAATCGATCCTTTTGGGAGCGTGGATGAAGCGATAAAAGCGGCATCTCGGATAAACAATCAGGTTGATACCATTACATTTTCACTTTTTGGTGGCACTCATTATCTTAAGAATCCTGTCATTCTCTGGCCCGAAATGAACCCTAATGGCCGGATTGTGTGGAAATTCGAAGCATTTCCGGGAACGAAGCCAGTACTGTCAGGAGCAGTTGTCGTTAAGGGTTGGGAACTTTTCGATTCGGGAAAGAATATCTATCGAGCGAAATTAGATTCTCCATATAAATCACGACAACTTTATGTAAACGGTACAAAAGCTACGCGCGCGCGAACAAAAGGATATCCCTCAGGATTCAAGCCCAACTACAGCAAGACTGACAAGAGCATAAATGGAATACAATATAAGTTTCTTAAGACACCTGATCCATGGCAAAACCCTGCCAAGTGGAGCAATTTGAATCGAATACAGGCAGTGATGCATTTTCAGTGGAAGATGATCAGCGTGCCGATCGATTCGATAAATGAATACTACGGATTGTTGTCGGTCAAAAAAACTGCGTGGGATAATGCCAACTTGAATCTCGATCCGACAGGCAAAAAGCCTGGGATGTGGAGTTTCTGGCGTGTGAGCTTTTTTGAGAACTGCTACGAATTTCTTGACGAAGAAAGCGAGTGGTATTTGAATGAGTCTACCAATTACTTATATTACAAGCCACGTCAAGATGAAGATATGTCGAGTGCCCTTGTGGAACTACCTGTTCTCGAAACTCTGGTCGAGGGAAGAGGTACCCCCACCGACACATTAAGTAATATCGTGTTCAGCAAGGTCGGCTTCGCCCATACAACGTGGATGACCCCGGATAGCGAGATTGGCTATGTGGCGGACCAAAGCGGTTTTTATGTTATTGGAAAGAACAATACAAGTAATATCACCGGCCATGTTAAAAACGTAAAGGGGACACCTGGAAGTCTGACGTTCAGCTACTCTCAATACATCACATTTCGCAATTGTTGGTTTGATCATATTGGAAGCGTGGCGATCGATTTCGGTTTGGGCTGTAAACACAATTCGGTAGATCGTAACCATTTCTCCGACATTTCTTCCGCAGCTGTTCAGCTAGGTGGCGTAGATACGAATTTTCATCATCCGGAAAATGAGAACATGGTACTGCAATACAATAGTATAACAAACAACACCATCAGTAATACAGCTACGGAATACGTTGATGCTGCTGCCATATTTGCTGGTTTCACACAACATACAAACATCAGCCACAACGATATTTCAAACACCAACTGGGCGGGTATCGCATTGGGTTGGGGCTGGGGGCTGCTTGACACTACCGGTTACCCAGGCCTTGCAGGAGCAACCTGGCACATGTGGGGAAAATTCGATTCCCCAACCCCAAATAATCATAATCAGATTACTTATAATCGTATTGAAAGTTTTATCGAAAATCGATGGGATGGCGGAATGATTTACACTACTGGTCAACAGGCTCATGATCCTTCCGGGGCACTGCTGATCAAGGGAAATGTTGGGTTCAACAAAAACCCCACAGGAGGTGGAAATACTATATACACTGACGGAGGAAGCCGCTTCATCAATGTCGTCAGGAATGCATCATATAACAACCCCATAGGTATTATGAACATGGGGCCACCAATTGATCCTTTCGACCTCATGAAGCCAGCATACTGGTTTCTTTCCGACCTTACTCTACTTAAAATTCCTTACGGTGGTGATTGCGGGGGCTGCCGCACCTATGGCGACATTACTTGGCGAGACAATTATTGGAACGAGGGTGGAATTCCAAGTACGGAACAATATGACAATCTTAATGTTGAGATCCTTAAGCTGCTGTTTCCTGGTGTCCCAAGTATTGACAGCCTTCATCTGTATTCTACGAACGGATTCTTCAATATCTGTCCTTTCTGGGATGACGTGACTAAACGTTCGTATCCAACCGATACCACGTTTGTGAACAATCACAATATTCGTGACATGAAGGCGATACCGCCGACTTTACTAGACTCTGCTGGTGTAAAAAAGTAATCGTTGAAATACAAGAACAACTTCATAAAACTTAGTTTAAATGTGAGCTTCTCTCCGCTGGCAGGTCCAGCAGATTTTTATACTTCGATGTTCTAATGTTGGAAAAAGCGAAATTCAGAACGGGTGATTACTTTCTTTCGCCTCTTTTCAATAATCAGATTCGACAGATTATATAAACAAGTAAAAGAGGTCACGCTAAGTCAGAAAAAAAATGACACGGCTTATGAAACTACATGCTCAAAACAGAAGAAACTCGTGGAAAGATCTTATCGACCTAGATGTAATCACTAACGATAACCCTTTATCCGAATTGCTTTCATTATATAATAAACAGTATCCACCTTGGCCAAGAAGCAATGCTTCAGTTCACTAGTGAAAAACCTTGAAACACCTCCATCACTTGAAACTTTTCCTCATGGTCGTGTGATCGATGACAGAGAACCGGATGAAATTATTTCCAGCCTTAAAAAAATGCCTGGAAGTGTATAAATCAATGTTTCAAGAGGAAGCTATCACCATAAAATCCAAATTAAACAAGGGACTTCCAATAAATGATTAAAAAGTACCCCGGAATTATTTTCACCTATCAAAAGATTAATTGTAGGTGACAAGCTGATCTTTGCTTTGGGATAGCTTTTGAGGTTTTGCAGAGTGAGGGTTTTTATCTTCATCTAATTTTGGGTGTTTAGGGGACTAATTGCATCAATGATCAAAATGCGAGACAATCGATTGTAGTGACCTCAACGACGATGCCAGTCCCCCATATGCAATATTATTGCGGTTCTACTCAAATTAGCCATTCTAGATGCCTGACAAAGTGACACAGCGCTACAAAAAAAATTGAAATCCAAAAAAATGTATCATCGCGCCCCATTCTTATGTCTGAAATTATAAAACCTAAAGCGGAATATCCCAGAGCAAATGAGCATTGAAAATGGATCATGCCAAACGCAAAAGAAAAAATACAATTTCAGCAACCATCTCGGACGTGGCATGTTTGACACCCAAATTTGTCCAAAGCGATTCGAATCTAGATTAATTTAGGGCTTTTTTTCCTTAAAGTTCATCTAACTAAGGACATATTAGTCAGTCAGTTACGACCGCGTTATTGACTTTCAAAAATGTGGTTGGGTCAATTAAACCTGTGCATAATGGGTCATTAAAAATGTGCCTAATATTTACAGGGTAAAATATTTTGTACCAATTTGGGACATCTTATTTGAGCTAGCTTAATTGGGGAAATTCGCTAAAAATGAATCGAAGATGTATTTCTTTAAATAGATAACTATTTGCTGAAAGCGAGCTAGACCGGCCTTAAAATTTTCAATAATCTCACGCGAAATCAAAGGAAGAATTTAGGGCAACATCTACAAACGCGATAATTAGTTTTGTCGGTCTATCAACTTTTGCAAAGTGTCGCCCGAGATTTTATTATAAAACCATTGAACATGTTCATAAGTAACCATTTTTTCAAGTACCATGTTCATCAATTTCCCTTTCAGTATATCTTTAAAAGTTTTCTTAGGATATTTCAGAGCGTCTTTCAATTCTTCTATCTCGGAATAAATAATATCCTGACCCCTTTGAAGCGTTTCAAGAACCTCATCAATCCTTGCTTCAATATCTTTTGTATCGGATGCTGTAAAGTTGCCCGCATAATCGTTGGATAATTTTGGTGGAGTAATTAAAATAAAACCACTTCTGGACTTCAATTCATCCAATGCCAATATTTTTCTTTGGATTTGGTCCTTAAATCTTTTTAACTGATTAATTGCTGCTTCTGAAGAAGTGCTTGAAAATCTGACTATTCCAAATTCCGGTTCCGTAGCATCATGAAATATTTTACGATAATCATTTAATTGATTTGAAATAGCGTTTTTCAAAAACTCATCAATTTCCGCTGAAAGGTTAAGTATATTTATTTGCCATTGAGTATTAAAATTTACGATCTCAACCGATCTATCCATTCGCTCAAACTCCTCAATGAATTCTTCAAGGCGCTTTACAAAGTCTTTCTGAGAAATTACTAAAAATGATCTTTCCATTGAATCCTTGTAAGGTATAGTTGTTAGGAGGATTTCTTATTCAACGACAACACAATCTGCTGAAAACTAGCCAATCCCGCTTCAAGATTTTCTATGATCTCTTCCGCTAATACATCAGGATCTGGAAGGTTGTCTAAGTCTGCGAGGGATTTGTCTTTGAGCCAGGTGATGTCTAAAGAAGTTTTATCCCGAGCGATGATTTCTTCATAAGTGAACTTGCGCCAACGACCCTCCGGGTTGGTTTCAGCATTGTAGATTTCTTTACGCTTATTCCTGTTCTTTGGATCGTAGAGTGTGATGAAATCTCTTAAGTCTTCGAGCTTGAGCGGATTCTTCTTTAGGGTGTGATGAATGTTAGTTCTGTAATCATACACCCAGATTTCTTTTGTCCATGGGTTTTTGCTGCTGGGTTTGTTATCGAAGAAAACCACATTGGCCTTTACACCTTGTGCATAAAAGATTCCAGTTGGCAATCTTAATATAGTGTGAACATCGGCTGTCTCCAATAGTTTCTTGCGCACGGTCTCCCCTGCCCCACCTTCAAACAGCACGTTATCCGGAATAACGACTGCCGCAAGGCCTGTGGTTTTGAGCATGCTGCGGATGTGCTGCACGAAGTTCAATTGTTTATTGCTCGTGGTGGCCCAGAAATCCTGGCGGTTGTAGGTAAGGTCTTCTTTCTCCTGTTCACCTTCTTCGTTGGTAAACGTTTGACTGCTCTTTTTGCCAAACGGTGGATTGGCCAACACGTAATCATACTTATCTGCCGACTGTGCAATCAATGCATCTGCAGGAGAAATGAAATTGTCGCTGTCAATGTCTCCTATGTTGTGCAGGAACAAATTCATTAACGCCAACCGCCTGGTGCTGGCAACAATCTCGTTGCCGAAGAAGGTGTTGTATTTTAGAAACTTGCTTTGGGCTTTATCCAGTTTGTTGTGATCTACGATGTAATCATAGGCAGCCAGAAAGAAACCACCTGTGCCACAGGCAGGATCAGCAATGGTTTTCATGGGCTCGGGGCTGATGCACTCGACCATGGCTTTGATCAACGCGCGTGGTGTGAAGTATTGACCGGCACCACTCTTGGTGTCTTCTGCATTTTTCTCCAGCAGACCTTCATAGATATCACCTTTGTCTTTTACGCCCATCATCAGCCATTGCTCGCTATCGATCATGGCTACGATCTTGCTCAGCTTGGCAGGATCCTGTATTTTATTTTGGCTCTTGGTAAAGATCTGGCCAAGAATACCTTTCTCCTTCCCCAACTCGCGCAGCATGATGCTATAATGCGTTTCGAGTTCTGCACCTTTTAGCGGTACCAGACTTTCCCAATTATATTTTTTAGGAATGGAAAATGTGCGGTTGTGCGGTGGCTTGGTGTATTCATCTGCCATTTTCAAAAACAGCAAATAGGTTAATTGCGCTAAGTAATCACCATAGCCAACACCGTCATCTCTGAGTGTATTGCAGAAAGACCAGACTTTACTAACTATCGCTGAATTATTGTCGCTCATTTTTAACTATGATTCTTTTTGTAATGTTCTGAATGAAAAGCGAGAAATCAATTCCAAATTCCTTTTAAAGTTTGCCATCGACAAATTTTCAAGAGTGGCTGACAGTGGTTTTATTCGGTGTCTTAATTCCTTATTCTTAATTTTATTCTCAATGAAGTTCTTAAATTCATCACCATCGTCAGCCTCGGATATTGCAGCTATAAATTCTTCTGAAAACGAAGAGCAACCTACAATTATGGCTAACGTAAACATAATAGGCATAAACTCTTCCTTGGAATAATCACCTACCACCTTCAAGCTTCCGTGCGCTTTAACTATTCGATAGATATTTACATATCGGTTAATAGTGCGAGGAGTCTTTCCAAAAAGAGAAGATATTTGTTGCATGTATAAAAGTTCAGATGAAGTGAAGACTAACCTCTCCTTGACTTTCTTTGCACTTTTAATTTTTTCGGCCTCAGGCTGATTAATCCCATTACCTTCCGGGCTTTGACCTCCATTGGGCAAAGGTGAGTCTGGTATCGGATTTGGGTTACTTTCGCCTGGCGGCATTTGGGTGTCCTTAAGATCTGTTGTCGTATTTGTTTCCTTTTCTAATTCCTCTCTTATTAGATATTTAATAAGTTTTTCCCGACCCGTTTTAGTAATCGGCTTTAGTGCGAAGGGAATTTGAAAAATTTTCTCCAGGTAATCGTAAGATGTGGCTACTCCGGCTAAGTCTGAAAATAATTCTTCCGTCTGCTTGGTGGCATTTGATTGCTTATTTGGCTGTATATTTGATTTTTTATCTTCAACGGAGCCAAACAGGTTTTTGTACTTTTCGGAAAGCGCATTATTCAACCACCGGGGGTCTACTCCAACTATTACTACAAAAAGACGAAAGGCCAATAACAAGTGAATAGCTTCAAGCACCTTTACGACTACGTCTGCATTGCATCGATCAAGGTCATCGATGTATAATACAATCCGATCTATTTGGACTTCAGCGGGTAGCTCTTTTTCACTGTCCTGCACCGTTCTCTGTTTTTGAAAGATCTCGTCCAGTTTTTTAAAGTCCTGGCGGATCCATGAAATAATACCCAGCTGTTTTAAATACGAATCATCGGTTGACTTGTTAGCCAGAAAACTGGCCAACAATTTACCGCTGCCAATTTCCTTTATCTCATTTTCAAGTTTAGTCTTTCGCTCCGCTGCTAAAGTTTGTTCGGACTCAAGGGTTGCCTTAGATTTAGTTAAGTCAGCGATTTCCTGATTCAGACGGGCTACTTCATCATGCTCTTTTAGTCTTACTTTTTCTTTTTCCTTTTCTATCGTTTGCTTCAGGCTTTTTATCCGTTTATGAAACTGCCTGACTTGGTCAAAGTACGGATTGAGTTTAGTGATGAGATTTGTAAGCCAGGTTATAGCAAGGCCGGTTACTATATAACCTCCTTGTATAAAGTCTTGAATTACTTCTTTTAAAGGTCCCAGCACCAGCCAGGTTACTCCAGCAAAAAGTACAGCTAAAATCCATACCCATTTCCATTGCCCTTTATGGTTCTTCTTAAGTAGTGAGATGGCCTCCCTTATCTGTCGCCTTACGCCATCTATTTTCGCTATCTTTTCGTCAATTTGATTGATGTTGTCAATCAAATTCTCTTCATTAAACTGCGCCCTGATATTCTCAAAATCTTGCTGAATATAGGAATCGAAAAAAACAATTTTCAAAAAGTCCTTCGCTGTCCAAATATTTAACGTCTCTTTTTTTTTGTCGATTGTCTCCTCTACTTCTGTTTTTTGCTCTTGTAAGGTTTTTTCGTGCTTGGCATTGGCGTCCAGTTTTTTTTGCGTCTCCTCCAATTGCTGGCTGGTGATATTCAGATCTTTGTAAATTGATTTAATTGTCTCTGCTCCAAATTCTTTCTTTACGGCATAATCATGCAAACTTTCAAATATTTGGGTTATTAAACTCGCCCATAAATTGGCATCGGAGTAATGCCAGGAGTTAAATTTTACATGGACTACGTTTTGAACATGACCGGCTTCGTTGGAGTTGATGATTTCTTCAATTCTTTCTGACAGTTTCTCCATGAAGAAACTCTTACCAGAGCCCCAATTTCCAAAAAGTCCAATTGCCAGGGGTGGGTCAACTTTTTCAAGGGTTATTACGGAGGCAAAAGAACTGATATCATTTTCAAAATCTAACTGGTCATCCGTAACCCGGTGATTGCCTTCTGTTAAGTAGAATGGCTGAAATACATTTTCAAATCCTTTTCCTGACTCGCCTTCTGCAATAAGTATAGAGTTATAAGTACTTTCCTCCAGTTTAAAGAACAACTCCGGAGGCCTGCTATTCTGTCTAAGCTTAGTTACAATTTCCGGAATCAAAGTGATGCAATCCTGGATGGGAATGGGCGGATGAATTGATTGCCTTACTATCATTTCAAATCCTTCGCCCTGGGCAGTATCAGGGCCTGTTGGGTCAGCGACTTCCATCAGGGTCGTGATGCTTTGGTAATCCCCCGCTGCGAAACCCAGCACCAAATCTCCTTTTCGGATTTCTTTAAACAACTTATACTCAGGCCTCTCTTTCCCGAAATAGTGGGTATTGAAAAAAGTATTTGCACCGACTTGTAGCCTGTCAATCTCCCATGTATTGGGGTTCATTTTCAACAGCCAATGGTTGGGTGCAACGGGGCTCTTTTTTTTGGTTTTTGTTGTTTTGGTTTTCGCCTCAGTTTGTTGTTTTGTGGGTTCCTTCCTGCGGTTCCGAAAATCAATTACCGCTTTTGTAATACGGTCAACAACCTCCTTATCGTTTTTCCAAAAAATGACCTGAATATCCCCGATGAAGTCAGGAATAGGAACTTCGCCATATATCACCGGAACTAATAATTTATTTCCTTTCGAATCAAGTGTCAACCCACGCGCCAGCCCCAGTTCATTCATCACGTAGTTTGAAGAAATACTATTGGGAGAAATTAATACAAGGACACCATCAGCATTAGTTATTCCATTCATTAAAGCTTTTTTCCAATCACCACCATCCTGAATTAAGTTGGAATCATAAATTGCATTTATCCCCCGCCCAGACAATTGTGATACTAGCTTATCGACAATCGCACTATCTTTGCGGCTGTAGGAGATATAAAGTGTGGTTGTTGTACGAGGCTCCATAATGATGATTCAATAGAACATTTATGATGTTATAAGTACAAGACAATGATTTACACCAACTTCCCCTCAAACGCCTTCTTTAAAATACTTTGCCGGAGGGTTTCGGCTTGTTGTAGGCTGGTGGTAATGGTTTCTTCTACTTTATCGCATACACTCAGGCGACTTTCAATTTCTTGAATGATAAGTTGTTGCTCTTCAATTGTTGGAATCGGTACAGGAATTTTATTCAAGTTTGCCTGCGTCAATTTAGGTTGTGCGCTTCCAGTTACATATTGTCCAAGATTTATTGAATTGAAATAATTCAGCAAGTATTTAAGAACTAGATTCTCTTTTGCTTGCAAGACATGCGCATGATTATTGACCCAAAATTTGCCTTCAGCGATAAAAGCTAGCGGTCTTGATTTGGTCAATAGGTTAGCACCGTCTTCACCAATTAATAAATAAACACCATCAAAAATGTAGTCATCAATATGATCCACAACCTCTGTTGCTCCGTAATATCGATACTCACCTTTTCTCGTTGCCCTTACGTCACGACTCAATGGAATTCTCTTGCCATCAAAGTTTATCGTGATGTCTCCTAATTTAAAAATTGTCCAACCCTTAGGCAACTTACCTTCCTTAACATTTTCATTTGTCAGCTTCCCTTCAAACGCCCACTTCAACACCGCCTGTCTATAAACTTTTAATTGCTGCTGTGCGGTTTCTAATTGTTGTTTTCCCTTTTCGAGTTCGCTGAAGAGTTCTTCTATTTTGGAGACGATGCCGTGCTGGTCGCCCAAAGGTGAGAGGGGAAAATCCAATGGTGCTACATTCTTATTATTTATTTGAGGTACATTTGAGCCATCATATATCTTGGATAAATCTAATTTCTGTACCCAATAAAAAAGGTAATCACTTGACAATTCAGCGCTGGGCACAAAGCCCATTAGGTTCAAATCAAAAGAGGCATCTCTGGAAAGAATTCTCTTTTTGTTCGTGAGGATTGCACCTCCTCGTTTAGGAAATATTACTGTGCCTTTTGGATATACTTTAACTTTAAGTCTTGCAATCTCTTCAGATGTTAGTTTTAAATTTGAAACAGACATTTTAACTTCATTTCCGTCCAAGTTCATATCACTAACCTTATAGAAATGAAATTCACCGGTATTTTTAATTTGCTCAAGTCCTTTAGGCGTATTGCCACTTACGATTGTACAAGCCTCACCCAACTTCACCCATTTCCATCCGTCAGGTAACCCGTTGTCTCTAGTCATGCCAGATTGGCTTTTATTGATTCAAATAGCGGCACAAAATTCTTAAATGCATCCTTGGGAAGAGTAGGAACAATATTTTCAGCAAAATCGACTTTACTACCCGTGAACTTAATCAAAGTACCACCACCCGGTTTTTGTTCATGATGAAATCGGGATTTTTGCGAATGTACATCACTAAAGAGTAACTCAATTGGCAAAAACGCTTCGTTCTCAAATGTCTTTTTACCGGATTTAATAACTTGTTTACTGACATCACCAACTGGTACAGGCAAAAGCATTGCAAACATATTATCGCCTTTATGCTTTTTGAGGAGGCCTTTTTGAGGGTCATCCTCTACAATACTAAAGTTGTTGAGATTATTCCAAGAATTAAATCCTTCACCATCAAAGTCAAAAACCGAGAAAAACTTCCTACTGGGATATTTCTCAAACAATTCACCTCTATTGATTAGAGTTCTGAGAAAACTAGCGTCAAAACAATCTTGTAATTCGAAAGGGCGCTCTATAACGTACAATTTCTCCCAAGCCGCATCAAGAATCAACTTGTCTGTAATGCCCTCTGTTAAGACTACTGGTTTTTGTGTCTTCTTTAAGTTAAAAGTTATTTGAAGGCTTGATTCTCTTTCTGTTAGTGAAACAAACCCTTCGGTCAATATACTAAGTGCATCTTCCCGTGTGGTCTTTACGATCCGATCTTTACTCGACTTATTCATTAAATAAATGGAATCTTTTGGTGCTAATGCCACCGTACTGGGAGAATGTGTGACCATAATTACCTTCACTCCCTTTCCTTTTACCAAAACCTCATCAATTACCTTAAATAAATCTTTGGTCATTGAAGGATGAAGTGAATTATCGATTTCATCTAACAGAAGAAGGCTCGGGAAAGGATGTTCCTGTTTACTGCCATACAAACAAGACACCAAAGCCATCATTATCTTCTCACCGGACGATAAACTGTCAAATCCAATTTCCAAGCCGGGTTGCTTCTTGCTTTTTAGCTTTAGCCGAAATGTATCTTGTGGCTCAAGTTTAGTTGGGTGGTTAATTGTATAATCTAAATAGGAGAATTGATCCAAAATTTGCTGTAAAGTTTCCCAAGGGGGTGGACCATACTCTAAAAGGAATTCACTGTCAGTGAAAACTGTGTGAGAAGTACTATACTGATTATTAAAAAAGGCATTCTGTCGATTCGTTTGCCATAATTCGAAATAATTAACAAATATTTTACCTAACCGCGCAGTAATTAAATTACTACGATATGATGATGGAAAGTAATGCAGCATAATGTCGTCAGCCGTAATATCATCAAACTTCTTACCTACTTTGTAGACAATCCTTCTGAGTTCGTCTGATGAAATTTCGCTATGGCTCAACCTAGAAATTAATGAATCGATACTGACCAAATATTGTCTATAATGAGTAAAGGTTAAGTCGCTCAATCCAGCCTCTGTAAAATCATTCTCTGCTAACTGGTAAATGCTTTTATTTAACTTCGATGCAATTTTTTCAATTGTCTTATATTCTTGTCCTATAAAATGTTCTCTGAAATTCTTTTCAGCAACGCCTTGGGTACTTAAATGGGTTTTTAACATATTTCTATCACTTCGAATAGATGCAGCATTCCAATCTATTTCAGGTTCCACAAAAAAGTTAGTGGTATCGAACTTTACAACATGCGATAAGCCCTCAAGTCTGACTGCGCCTGTATTAATCGCATCGAATAAATGTGTTTTGCCTGAACCATTGAGTCCAGTCAATACTGTCAAATCTGGTAGTTCAACCGGGTTGAATTCGGTAATAGATAAGTGATCTCTATCAAAAACTAATTTCATACATGGCAATTTCCTAATTGTCTACCTTAATACCTATCCTTCTAAATTGCTATTAAGCAGCGAGCACTTCATTCAATTCATTTATAATCTCATCCGTCTTCTCCCCAAACAATTGCCACATCTTACCCAATCCGCCATTGGCATTAAAGGGATTCAAATCAAAGTCGTCACGCTCAATATGAAAACTATTGGCCACATAGTCCTTAATCATGCGCAGCCATTGCATTTGCTCTTCGGTAAACTTGAGTGTGCCGGCTTGCTTTTTAAACACCCAGTCCTGGAAGTTTTTGTCCACGGTTTTATCGTAGGCGGTTAGCTCTTTGTCTATGCCGCTGAGTTTGCGGATGAGAGAGACCAGCGCCATCAATTCATTCTTTGGCTGGCCGTTTACTTTTTCCAATTGTTCGTAGGCCCGCCAGATATTGAGCGGTGCCAGTTTCGGTTTGCTGGTTTTAATAGCTTCTACCAAATCTTTAATCATGGTGTAGGTAAGCTCGCGCCTCTGGTAAGGCTGGCCGTAAAATATCTGTAAGGCGGTGATCTCCGTTTTGTGTTCTTCGATCCACGCCTTAAAATCATTCACCAAACTTTCAGCGGCTGTTTTATTGTCCTTCACCCATCCCATGTTCACGATCTCATCGGGGTTGATGTGGTCAATAAGCTGATCGTATTTCTTGCGTACATCGATCACATAGTTCCTCAACTCATAGTCGTTGAATACCTTCACCGCATTCTCTATTAATTTTGAATGCTCAATGTTGAATTTTGAATTCGCCTCATCCGGAGATAAACCGGGAGATTCATTTCTGATTAGTGTTTCTATATTTTCAATGGTGTCCGGATCATAGGCATGCAGGAGTTCTTTTACTACTTGCGTAATTGTTTTGCCATTGGATTTTTCAAAGAAGCCCGTTCTTTCTTTTTCCGTGATTTGTTTGTCGAGGCGCATCAGCCGGTTAGCCAGCGTGGTGAATATGTCTTCATCGCGGTGGCCCATGTGTATGCCTTCGAGCACTTCTTTCAAACTCATGCCCGGCTTTTTCTCCAGCGGGCGGCTGTCGGTCTTCTGGCTTTTCTCTACACCAATGGCATCGATGATCACAAAATGATCTTTTGTGTATTTGGCAGCGGGTGTGCCGGTGGCTTTCAATTCTTCGAGGCTGCACGTGCGTGTGCCGCGGCCTTTCATCTGTTCGTAGTACGTGCGGCTCTTTACATCGCGCATAAACAATAACACTTCCAGCGGGCGGATGTCGGTGCCTGTGGCAATCATGTCTACGGTAACGGCCACGCGCGGGTAATAGCTGTTGCGGAATTGTTGCAATACACTCTTTGGGTCTTCCTCACTTTTGTAGGTGATCTTTTTGCAGAACTTGTTTTCTTCAGCAAACTCTTCGCGTACAATATTGATAATATCATCCGCATGGCTGTCGCTCTTGGCAAAGATGAGCATCTTGGGTACTTCAAAGACACCCTCACCCCCTACCTGTCCGGTAGGCAGGCTGCCCTCTCCCTCGGGAGAGGGTGAAAAGCGGTCGGGAAAGATGATAGGTAGTTGATCTTTTACGGCACGGATGATCAACCGGATCTGGTTGGGATTCACCACCTTGTCGTCAAGCTGTTTGGATGTGTACACCACATCTTCATCGAGCGTGTTCCAGAATTGTCTGCGCGTGAGTTTCTCACGGCTGCCTATGTATTCGCCAAGGGCAAGTGCTGAGCCTTGTTGTGTGATCTTCGTGGTGATTTCAAAAACATTGTAAGGTACCAGCACTCCATCTTCCACGGCACGTTGATAACCATAGTCGCACACTAGGTTTTGATTGAAGTAGCCAAAGGTGCGGTTGTCGGGCGTGGCGGTTAAGCCAATCTGAAAGGCATCGAAGTAATCGAGAACCTGTTTCCATAAATTATAAATGCTGCGGTGACATTCGTCAATCACAATGAAATCGAAAAACTCCATAGGCACTTTTTGATTGTACACCACGGGCATGGGTTCTTTGGGCGCCCACTTCTTCTCTTCCGGGTTTTCCTGCTCATCGCGCTCGTCCAGTTCTGTTTCTTTCAAAATAGAATACAACCGTTGAATGGTGCTGATGTACACCTGGCTATCGGTAGGAATGAATGAACTGCTTAACCGGGTTACGCCATACAATTCGGGAAAGAGGCGGTTGTCATCTTGGGGGAGATACTTTTTAAATTCTCCCTCAGCTTGCTCGCCCAGGTTTTTGGTGTCTACCAAAAACAGAATGCGTTTTCCTTTGGCAAATTTTAATAACCGATAGATGGCGGTGATGGCTGTAAAGGTTTTGCCGGAACCTGTAGCCATTTGTATTAAAGCCTTGGGTCGGTTTTCCTTTAGGGAGGTTTCAAGATTGTTTACCGCAGTGATCTGGCAATCGCGCAAGCCATCCGTTGGCAAGTCTGGAATGTCGTGCAGGCGGGTGCGTAACGTTTTTACTTCTTTGAGCAAGGCTTGAAAAGTCTCTGGCCTATGGAATGTGAATACAGGTCTTGATCTTGGTTTGGGGTCGCGGTAATCGGTGAAGCGCGTTACCTCGCCTGTGCTTTCGTAGGCAAAATGCAGCGGGTCATTATCAAAGTACTTGAGTTTGCCTTCGGCATAGCGTAAGGATTGATCCTCTACTTGCGTGAGGCGAACGCCTTCTTCTGCTTTCTTGGCTTCAATGACACCGATTGGTTTCTTATCGATAAAGAGAAGATAGTCAACGGGGCCAGTATCAGTACGGTATTCTGTAACGGCCACACCTAACCCCGCAGCAAGATTGAGTTTGCTTTTAGGCTGAACAATCCACCCGCTTTGCACAAGCAGTTGATCGATGTGATCACGGGCAATTTGTTCGGGGTTTTGGTTCAAATCAATTACTAAAAAGTTAAGCCCAATCGCTGTCACTCGGTTCATTTGTGATGGGATTAGGGCTTTGTCAAATATAAGTGGAGATTCGCATATTCTAAAACTGATTGGGGAGTTATTCCTACCCTTTTTTAATACTTGAGCCGCGCGCGTTCATATATTCTATCTGTGATTTTCGCGAAATCTTGCCCTTTCTTTTTTTAAGTAAGCTGGTAGGTACCGATAGGTCTTCCTCCATCTGTAGGTCAAGCCAATACATTGGAGTTGTACCCAACGCTTGAGAAAATTTAACGGCCATCTCAATGCCTATCCGGTTGTGACCACGAACGAGATGTGGTCCAAGATTTCTCTTACCACCAATATGTTTTCCAAAACTAGTAAAAGTCCATCCAAGGGGTTTGAGATGTTGATGTATTAGAATATTCCCGAGAGAGGTCCTCCGTTTCGGCAAAATCTCAGTTTTGATGAGCTTTATCTGCAACCTTGGGGAATCTTCAACCAGATATTTATGGCTTAAACATTCATTTTGTAGATTGATCCAGAAGGCAGCAGGTAAGTCAAAAGCTTTAACGAGCAGACTGATGAAGCGAAAGTCCATCAAATTTCGGCCATCTAGAAATCGTTGAAGTGTTTCTGGAGAGATGCAGAAAAAATCAGCCCAATGGTGTAGCGGAATTCCAGAAGGCTTTAGGAATCGGTTTTCTATGATGGAGCCGGGCGACTCAGGAATGGACGGACTTACTTCGGAACTTTTGAAATCTATTTCAGGATCAAATATTAGATATTTTTTAGCAACATGATTTTCCTTCAAATAAACATCCATGTCATGCTTCGTTTGGAGGTCTAACCAAAATTTAGGACCGGTGCCGAAGGCATCCCCCAAGCGACCTGGAATAGTATAACTGAAACAGGTATGTGTTGGAGAAAAGAAATTATGACAGCGATAGTTCTCGATTTTTATGTGTGTAATAAGTTGTGTAAGCCGTATGTCTAATGGCCGAAGGAATCTCGACTGGAGTACCTCCATTACCAAGTGGTCTTTAGCTTTAGTTCTTGAAACCAATTTTTCTATAGGCGGTGAATTAATGTTTACATTAAGGTAATTATGAAGTAAGAATTCATTCTGCAGCCGTAATAGTCCTCTGGGATCAATATTAAGTTCCCTGGCAAAAAGATTGACTACAAGAACTGAGATCGACCTATGATAAGTCCTCATTATTCTCTGAAAAACAGTGTAGTTTAAGCCTAATTTTTGAGCCCACCACTTCAGTGTCTTCCCCGAAGGGATAATGAAAGTTTCATCCAAATATTGTTGAAGGCTCAGCGGCCCATCATTCTTACTCAATCGCATAGCGTTTGACAATTTTAAAAAAATAGATCAGCCGTGGATTTAGTGATCGGTTCCATTCATCTTCGTAAAGTCCAGACAAAAGAAATACAAACATCGCCATTCCTTCTAATTCATTGATCATTCGTAACACACGGAAAATTAATGGGAATTCAAGGTACTGGCAATTATCTATTACGATAATCGGATTATACGGTAAGGCTTTGATTTTTTCCTGCAGTTGCAAAGTTGCAGTATCATGAGGCAATCTACGGATCAATTTGCTCCTATCGAATTCAGGATCAAGTCGAAGAAGTAATTCTTTCCCAATAAACTGCATGCTAGTAGCATACCCCAGTTTTAGTAAGAAAGTATCCCTTCGTTTCTCTAACTGAAATCTGAAATCTATAATTTTTGGTGGATCTTCTGGCCTGACAATAAAAACGGGAGTCAGGCTCGCCTTATGAATGTCAACAATTTTGTCAAATGCAATAGGCATGGGCATTCTTAAAACTATTTGTTCAGGGTTCATTTGCGAACGTGTTTGGTTAAAGTTTTTCTAAGAGACGGGTTTCTGGCGAGCACGCGCTGGGCATGGTCTTCAAGGTATTTTTCCAGGTACGGCTTAATGGTACCGTGCCCGGTGGCTACCGCATGCCACTGGAGGACGATCACCGCTTTGCGTGAAAGATCCACATTACGCCTGAGTTTATCTTGTTTCATACTTAAAATTTCGGTTAAACTGAAAATCGACTACATGCTGAAGTTCAATACGTTAGATATATTCATGAACTTTTCTCTTTTATATTTATGGCTGAATAAAGAATACTTTATAATTTCTTATAAATTACATTTCTCTTTTTTGTATGCCACGACACCTGCCCAAAAAGCGCGCTCAGCTGCCCGCTCCTCTCCGCCCCGCTTCTGAAATCCTGTTGGACTATGAGCAGTGGCTTATTACAAACTATGGCTCGGTGGGCACGTATCGCGACCACGCCAAATCATTTCTAAAGCGTTTCCGAACCAAAGGGTCTCTCCTATCGCAACTAGACACCTTTGCCGGCAAGAAAAGTATCACCGGCCGCTCTATCTTAAATCGCTTCAAAAAATTTCTGGAAGAGAAGCACATTACTTCCACCGAAAATGATTTAAAGAATGATACCCGCGAGTCAAGACTACCTCTGGCCAACGCATATGTGAAGCTATTCATGGCCAGCTCAACGGATCGACTCAAATCGCCCAAAACGCTTTCAACGTATGCTACCATACTCAACAACTATTTTACCTTCATCGGAGAGCTCCGTCATTTTGAAAAAATTACAGCCGAACGTTTCGTATTTTCCAAAGGTCGTTCTCCCTTCACGTCTGCCTTGTATGGCTCGGTACTGAAGGCGTTTGCAAAATGGGCGTTGGGATATTTGACTACGCCAGATGAAGAACTTTCCCCTGCCGAACAAAGGATCAAATTGGCTTTTCATGAAGTGAGTGTGAAGTCGCTTCGTGACGTGGCCATGATGAAGAGTAAAACTTCTCCACGCAAACTTTATTACAAGGAAAGTCTTTCCAAAAGGCAGCGCGATAAGTTGATGAATCTTTGCCAAACAGCTCAAGAGAAGGCTGTGATTGCACTGATGGCCTATAATGGCCTTCGCCCGGTGGAAGTAGAGCGGTTGGGTGTGAGCGATGTTGATTTTAGAAAGTCGGTGATCGCTGTCTGGGGCAAAGGCAAAGATCAACGCTCGAAAGAAACAATTATTCTTTTTAAGACCGCTGCTATTTCCTTGAAGGCGTACATGAAAGAAAGTAGAATCAAAAGAGGAAAATTGTTTCCGGGACTCTCCTACAAGGCGCTTCATGAAATAGTAAAGCATTTGTTTAAAAAGCTTCACTTGAAATTTGATCCAAAGTTGAACCACCAACTGCATTCTCCACATAGTCTTCGTCATACATGTGGTCAGCTCATGTATGATGAAGGCGTGCCGCTGGAATTTATCCAGCGCACCCTTCGACATACTTCCATGGAGAGTACTTTGGTATATGCCCGCAAGGCAATTGAGAAATCTTACTTCAAGCAGATGCGTCATCTTTGGCAGCCGTTTTCCTAGATTTCGCTTTGGCCTTCTTGGCAGCTCTTGCCTTTTTTGCCGCTTCTTTTTTCTGCAAGGCGAGTTGTTCTTCCAGTTCATCCTCTTCTTCTTCTTCATCTTCTTTGCTAGGTTTCGCTGGACGTGAATGATCCTTGTGAACGCTTTTGCCCGGAACCCCAACCCTTTTTGGCGCTCGCTCCTCTTTGGCAGCGTCCTGCGCCTCTTCCAAAAGGGCCTGCGTCATATTTTCCAGTTCTGCTATGGTTTCCACCTGCGCCTCTTGCAGTTCGAGTATTTGATCTTGGGCTAGCTTGTGCTTTAATCCATAAGCTGCTATTTCACTTTTCTGTAGGCCCGGCATACTGCTATACCAGTTTTCCACACGCCTATAAAATTCCGCGATACCCGCTACTCCGTTTTTTTTGGCGTTGAGAAGATTTTTTTGAAAATAGTCAAGACCCACAAAAGCGAACCCGGTCGTCTGAATGGTATTATCGCGCAGCTCAAAAAAAACCCCAAGTGATCTGGGGCTGAGACGGCCAGCATCATCGACTATGATTAATTTTTTGGTATTGTCCTTGGTAAGCAAGTGGCTGAGCATTTTCATTTTTGTGAATAATGTGTCATTGACTGTTGGATAAACACCGGACACCTGGAAGAGCATCTCATTGAAGAAATTGGAGATGGTGTAGGTGGTACCGATACGTAAATAATACACCTGTGCATTGTCTTGAATAAAGTGTGCAACGGCAGAGGACTTACCCATTCCTTCCCTGCCCAGAACACCGACCATTCGTGATCGCTTCAACGCCTCTTCTAGTACTGCTATAAGATAACTTTGTGATCTGAAGATGAAACATAGTTTAGTGAACAGGTAATTGAGTAAATCAATCGAAGAGAATTTTTCATGTAAATTTTTCATAATTTTATTTTGAGTTGTGTCTATGGATGAACTTTTACAGCTTCAACTTCTTGCTGAAATTTTTGCTGCTTCAGTTGACGTCTAATCTGCTTTTCTGCCAGTGACTCGCGGCTTATGGGTTTTCGGCCAGTCTTAACACCATTGACGATATCTTCGTCCACTTGACGCGCGTCTTTCAAGAATTGCTGTGCATCGCGTAATATGCGTTTATGCTTTCGTAAGACTTCCGCCTTATTACCTCTCCTCATCTCTAATCGAGGTTCGATCATCCCGATGTACTTGAGTGTTCCTCGCTCAAAAATGTGGATTTTAGAGAGGTCACCAGGGTCGTAACACATGCGTACATCTGAGTTCTTATACTGCCAAAGCATTTCAGCTTGCGACACCTGGTATCGGTATTCTGCCCCATCAATCTGAAGGTCAATACGGCCATCATCTTTGATACGCTTTTTCGGTTTCGCCTTCCAGAATAAGAGCGGCACCATCCAATCCTCGAGTTTGATCGTTCTTTTCGATTTGTTCATTCGGTAGGTGTCGGATGGTGATACTTTTTTTTTGCGGTTGTTGGTCATCGCGTTATACTCTTGTACCATCTTGCCAAACTCCGTGTGCATTTCCGATTCTGTGAGCATGTTCTTTTTATCTCTATACAATTTTTGGCGAAGTTCGGTAGATGGATTTCCTGCTCGTTTTTGGTTCTGACTCTTGATGTCCTCGCCAATAAACCAAGGCTTGTCTGAGTGCAATTTCTGGACTACTGCAAAGGCAGATTCAATCTCGGCCTTCCATGTAGGTATATATGGATAAGCTTTAGTAGTGATCACGCCAAGGTTATTTATCCTTCGCATAAAGCGTTTAAAAATTTTCCGATCATAAATCTTATCGTTGTCAACAATAATCTCTTCACACAAAATCGAATGCTCTACAAAGGCCATTTTGAAAGCATCTTTTGCTTGCTTGGCCATTTGCTTTTCGCATAGTGCCCAACCCACAATTTTTTTTGAGAAAACGTCTAACACTACATAAGCCCAAAGCCTGATAATAATTTTTCCTCTTAGACAATAGAATTGGAGCTTGTAGAAATCACCTTGAAATTGTTCTCCAGGGCCTTCTGCAAGAAGACGTGTGATTTTTGGGAGTCCGTTCTGACGACTCCACGCTTTGCCATTGCTATCGTATTCTAATACCTGACGATCCAGGTTTTTTTTCTTTAGCCGTTTGATGGAAGAATCAGAAACCTTCACGTGAAATTTAGCTTCGATTCTTTTGATGATCGCTCTGATTGTAAATCGCCTATCATCTCTTAAAAGGAGGCGCGTGAATGCTATAATTTGTCCAGTCATGATAACTAGGTACTCTCTAGCTACTCCACGGGAATCATGAATGATCGTTTGTGGAATTCCGAGATTTCGGCATTCGGAAATTTTGCGCCAGAAGTAAACTGAACTGACAGTAAAAAACACAGGCTCCTTAACAGCATCAATCTCGCTGCGTATAACTTGGCTATACGCTTCGTATATCAGTTTAGACACCCAACGTTCGTTGCGCGCCTTGATTACACCATCAATGATCGCATGGGATTTGGCATATAGTATCCGTTCCTGCTGGTCCTGAATTTTCTCCAAATAAAACTTCAAAAATGATGGCCAGCGGTTGTGGTACAGATCTTCAAGCGCGTCCTTTAAATTTTTGAACTCGACATCGCGGTTGATGTTCTCCTGCATTTCATATTCAGCGCGAACCATATCGTATGCAGCTTTTGCATCCCTTGGGAGTTTTGATTTCGATATAACATTTGCCGGCAAAGATTCATGATCAACCATGATCGCATCGCCATCTCGAAAGGCATGATAGTAGCGGCTTACCCCTCGCATGAATTTCGATATGCCATTGCGCAAGGTCTTCTCGTTCACGCCAAATCGTTTGATCAACATGCCGACCGACCAAAAGAGCTTAATTCCTTTGCTCAACGGGGCCTTTGTAATGTAATACCTTTGCGGCCTCCATAAGCCATAGGTTTCAGTACTCGTCTCCAACACCGCTGGCTCGCCTTCAATTTTCTGCGTACTTAGTGTTTGGCTAGATTCTAAGGACTTTTCCGACAGTATGTCGAGACATCTCTCTACGGCAACTTGTGAGTGCCTATCTATGTCATCTATTTTTTCAAGGTGTAGGTGTTGCGGTTGTTTTTCGTCTGTTTCTTCCATATTTAAAATGACTAAGATGTTTGCATGGTTTTATCATTGGACTCATAAAGGGTTTTGCCTTTCATTTTCGAAATCACCAATTGTACTAACCTTGTTGATTTGCAGAATCTCTAAAGATTGAAGTAGACGGTCAGCACCTAACTCAACAAGAACTCTTTTGATCGCAAAGTAAATTGAGATGTAATTGGGCGCATGGACGAATAATTTTTCTCTACTTTGGAAAAAATGCGATAAATGGGTTTCGATAACTTGGTCAAGCTTTGTATGGGTGTCCAAATTAAAATTAAACGAAACCTGCAAAGGCCTTTTTCGGCTTTCATTTCTCCGAAGATATTGCTTCAGCTGGCTGGCCGGATACTCAACTGCTACCAAATAATGCCCCCTATTTTCGTGACGATAGGCTGGTATTATAAATTTGGAGGAAATGCGTTGCTTGGCTATGTCCTCGAACAAGTCAAAGAGCTCAACGGGAACCGAACAATAAGGCAAGGTCCCATTGGGTGAAAATTTAATTTGTGTTTCCATCTAACTTAATTTTTATTTTTTCAATTTTCTTGTTGCTTCTTTCTAAACTGATGCGTTCATGTGGCTCACATTCGACTTTCAAAACTCCTTCAGCATTTCGGCCATTCAGGAAGTGTTGCTTTGCATTCGCAGGGCGGAAAGGGTTTCAAAATCGAAATTGACTGCGTCCCAATCTTTGAGAAAATTATAGTATCGACTTTTTCTATAGCTAAACTTTGATATTCGGTGTTGCACTATTTTGGAATTGATCCGGAAACCGCAGTATACAAGAAGATCGACCGAAATGTCGGGAGTAGAGAAATGTTCATGGACAAACTCTCTAGGAATGGACTTCATAGTGTGCCACGTACCGAAACATGATTCAAGGTTCTTCATAGAATTTGGTGTTTGTTTCAAGCATTCAATGAGCAGATATTCGTGGGCCAAGGACAGAATTTGCAAATGACTTTGCAGACTATTATAGAAGTGATGTGTGTGTCCTTCACATCCAACAGACAAGAGAAAGAGACAATCAATTTCTGATTTATCAGAGGTGCCTATAAATGCGTTGCCCTGATAACTCCAAATGAGTAATCTCGCACTGATTTGCCAAATTGTAGATTTTGATTTTAGGGAACCTTGACAAACAAAAGACCTCGATGAGTTTTCTGTTGGGTTTTTATATATTTTCTTTCCTTTCATTTCCAAAAGCATTTTATCAATAAACAAACCACTGAGGCTTCCCTGTTTATTAATTAGCTTTTGGACGAGGCGCAATTATTGACGCGAAAAGAGAATTTACAAATAGATCAGTGTTTATTTTAGAGAATTACGTAATAATTATAAAATTAGTACGTAAATACTACGTAATTACCACGTAATTATGTATAATTTACGCGTAAATTTCCTATATTTGTAATCCCGCATTACTTAGTTGGGAATTTGTATGGAGGGTAAAACACTTAAAAAACTTCTTTCCGAAACAGGAATTCCGCATAAGCAAATAGAAAGTGTTTCAGGGGTTTCTCTAAAAACAATAGATTCTTTCCTTAATGAACGAGGGAACATTAAGGACGAAACCCGCAAAATCATTGACGCAGCAATTTGGAAATCTGTCCTTGACAAAAGATACCATGATGCAGCCAGTCGCGAAGACGCGCTTCATACGGAATATAAGAGAATTTATGCTGATTGGCCTGTTGAGGGTCGATTCGATCTTGTAGAGAATTTGAGAAGCTTAGAACGGATTAGGAAGTGCAGGTGATTCAGCCTTTGTATGCATATTCTATTATTAGAAATACTAGGTAGATATTTCACTACGCTTGCCATCACGTTCCGCGCTGCCATGACCACCAATAATTATCCGGAGGCACTGAACAAGCATTGAATCGTAACTTCTTGAAAACCATGGTCGATTGACAGCGAAACAATTTATAAAAGGTACGAAATGCAATGATCACAGGCTCGAGAAAGAAAGTGGACACCCTAGACGGAATCTCCACTACACGTCAAAGATACTGTGTTTTCGCTTACTTGGTTCGAACGTAAGCTTGCATTCCTTTTTATCAATGTGTTTTCCAATTTATCAATAGAAATTTAAGCTTACCGACTATGACAGACTGGGCATAGATAGATAAGGCTAAACCAAAAAAGTTGCCGACCTTGTGAAATCAATGCCTTCGCTATAGGAAACATAGCCAAGTTGATTAGTCAATAAACTAGTCTCACCAATTTTAAAATTTGGGGTGTTTCTATGGTGGTGTCCATAAATCCAAGCTTGCGGCTGTGTTTCTGTTATGATATTCGACAATTCACAAGCAAAGGCATTATTGATTGGGCTGTCAATAAACTCCACTGGATAGTCTTTAAGCGTTGGCACATGGTGAGTTACAACGATTTTTTTAGGAATGCTCCTATCCAACAACTCATTGTAGATAAATCTTCGGCAACTCAAATGTAGCGCATTAAAGTCAGCAGGTGTAAACCTATCATCGTTATACCGAATATGACCAAAATCAGCAACGCTTCTTCTGACATCAAATACGTTCTCCGGCCAGATATAGCTCCACAAGGTGGAAAATATAATTTTTATATCACCAACTAAAACTGATTGGTTATTTACCAGAAAGACATTTGGTCTAATGGCCTCAAGACACGAAAATTCTTTATTGCGGATATCCCCTCCATAGTATTCATGGTTACCGGGTATCCAGTAGGCCTTCTCGAAATTTTCTGAAATAAAATCGAAGAATCGATTTGCTTTTTCAATTGAGCGGAAAGGTATTATGTCACCT
>VYLP01000147.1_pt1 | contig 33159 bp, 29 predicted proteins | sample 5114311 | NCBI WGS metagenome assembly VYLP01 (sample SAMN12291775, study PRJNA351875) | freshwater metagenome | isolation source: freshwater lake | place: USA: Michigan, Lansing Lake | collected 2013-08-14 | reverse complement strand
TGGGTTCTAAACCCACTCGTTAAAAGGTCTTCATGTACAGGCGGGGGAAATGGCACCACAGAGGAGGGCTCATGATCTTCCCTTGGCACACAGACTTATTTCAGCCGGGGCGCAGGGTTTGCGTCGTATTCCGGGCCAGTCCGTTAATCTGGCCCACCCCCTATTTGGCGCGCACCACGCGCCCCGGCCCCTCTGCCTTCGGGCAACAAGGTGCACCCCCGGTGGTTTTCCACGCGGGGCTATGGGTGTTGGGGGATGAAAGCACCTTCAGTCCCTCCGGGACAGCTTCCCCACGAGTGGGGAAGCGGCGTGTCCCAACTGCTTCCGTTGCCGCTTCCCCGCTTGCGGGGAAGCTCCGGCGAAGCCGGTGAAGGGGTGGTTTGGCTAACTATTGGCTTTCTTATCATCCGCCACAACCCGCAGACCCAAATCGCGCAATTGTTGTGGGGTGGGGAGAGTTGGAGCGCCCATCATCAAGTCTTGGGCGTTTTGGTTCATTGGGAACATGATGACGTCGCGGATGTTGGCGGTGCCAGCCAAAAGCATCACCATCCGCTCAATCCCGGCCGCGCAGCCGCCGTGTGGAGGCGCGCCATAGCGGAAGGCATTCACCATGCCGCCAAAGCGGGCCTCAACTTCAGACGCTGGGTAGCCTGCCAGTTCAAAGGCCTTGAACATGATTTCGGGCTTATGGTTGCGAATACCACCCGAGACCAATTCATAGCCATTGCAGGCCAGATCATATTGATAGGCATAGACGCTCAATGGATCGCCCTGCAGCGCTTCCAAACCACCTTGCGGCATGGAGAACGGATTGTGCGAGAAGTCGATCTTGCCGGTGACTTCATCGGCTTCATACATCGGGAAGTCGACGATCCAGGCAAAGGCAAAGCGGTCTGTCTCAGTCAAGCCAAGTTCATCTCCAATGACCATGCGGGCTTTGCCGGCAATGCGCTCAAACGCCTGTGGCTTACCACCCAAGAAAAAGGCCGCATCGCCAGACTCAAGACCCAATTGTTGACGGATCGCTTCGGTACGTTCGGGTCCAATATTCTTTGCCAAAGGCCCTGCGGCCTCAAGGCCAGAGCCATCCTCGGCCTGACGCCAGAAAATATAGCCCATGCCCGGCAGGCCTTCCTTCTGTGCAAAGGCGTTCATGCGGTCACAGAATTTGCGGCTGCCGCCACCTGGCGCTGGGATGGCGCGGACTTGTGTGCCGGCTTGTTCCAACAGGTTTGCAAAAATGGCAAAGCCCGAGCCTTTGAAATGCTCGCTCACCACTTGCATCTTGATCGGGTTACGCAAGTCTGGCTTGTCGGTGCCATACCACAGCGCGGAATCCTTGTAGGAAATCTGCACCCAATCGCGGTCGACCTTCTTGCCTTGACCGAACTCTTCAAACACGCCAGCGATCACGGGCTCCATGGTCGCAAACACATCGTCTTGCGTCACAAAGCTCATTTCCACGTCGAGCTGATAGAAGTCCGTTGGCGAACGGTCGGCGCGGGGGTCTTCATCGCGGAAACACGGGGCGATCTGGAAATATTTGTCAAAGCCCGCAACCATGATCAGCTGTTTGAACTGCTGAGGCGCTTGCGGCAGTGCATAGAATTTACCGGGGTTCAGGCGGCTCGGCACCAAGAAGTCGCGCGCGCCTTCAGGGCTCGAAGCGGTCAAGATGGGCGTGGTAAACTCGGTAAAGCCTTGGTCCATCATGCGCTTACGGAAGCTATTGACCATTTTCGAGCGCAGCATGATTGTGTTGTGCAGGGTCTCCCGCCGCAAATCGATGAAGCGATAACGCATGCGGATGTCTTCAGGATAATCGGGCTCGCCAAAGACAGGCACGGGTAATTCGTTGGTGACTTCAGAGTGCACTTCCACACTGATGACGCGCAATTCTATCGCACCCGTCGCAAGATCAGGGTTAATCGTAGCCGGGTCACGGGCAATCACTTCGCCTTCCACGCCGATGACGCTTTCAGCCCGCAACCGGGTTAGCTTATCAAAGCTTGGATTGGTTGGCCCGCACACAATCTGGGTGATGCCATAATGGTCGCGCAAATCGATGAAGGCTACGCCCCCATGGTCGCGGCGGCGATGGATCCAGCCGGCAATCTTGACGGTTTGGCCAACATGTTCGGCGCGAAGGGCGCCACAAGTGTGTGTACGAAAGGCTGACATGGGTGAGTGCCGATTCAATGAGTTTGTTTGAGTGCGCGATAGACCGCGTGACGACCAAAAGGTCAAGAAAGGAGGGCATATAGCGCGGCCATAAGGTTAGGTCTCGCACCTTTTGGCACAAGACGTGTTGCAACAAAGCGCCAATTCAGCCCGTTCTGCATTATTTTAGCTGCGAGTTAGATTCTGGGTCTCGCACTTTACCTCAATCCACTCCATACGAGATCGCATGAAATTGATCCAAACGACCCAAGAGCTGGCCGAAGCCTGCGCCGCCATTGCCCAACATGAGTTTGTCGCGGTCGATACCGAGTTTCTGCGCGAAACCACCTATTGGCCGATGCTCTGCTTGATCCAAGCAGCAGCAGGCGAGGTTGAGATTTTGATTGACCCGATGATCGAAGGGCTCTCGCTTGATCCGTTCTTGGAACTTATGGCCGATGACAAGGTCTTAAAGGTCTTCCATGCGCCGCGTCAGGACTTGGAAATCTTCTATCGTTTGATGGCTGGCAAGCTCCCCTCCCCGGTGTTTGACACCCAGACAGCGGCAATGGCTTTGGGCTTGGGTGAGCAGATTGCTTATGATGGCCTTGTGATGGCGCTTCTGAAGCGTTCAGTTGATAAGTCGCACCGCTTTACCGATTGGAGCCGCAGGCCCTTGTCGGAAAACCAATTGGCCTATGCTTTAGCCGACGTCACCCATTTGCGCGACCTTTATCCAAAGATGGCCGCACAGCTGGAGCGTAAGGGTCGCGCTGATTGGGTCAGCGAAGAAATGAAGGCCTTTGTTGATCCCGTGGCCTATGACACAACGCCCGCTAATGCGTGGAAGCGCTTAAAACCGAAGCGTTTTGCGCAAGATTATCTGGCGGCCTTCTTTACGGCAGCAACTTGGCGGGAATGGTTTGCGCAAGAACGCGACGTGCCACGCGGCCGTATCTTGAAGGACGATGCAATCTTCGAAATCGCAGAACAGCGCCCACGCGATGCAGACGCGATGGACCGCATGCGCGCTCTGCCAAAAGGCTTTGGTCGGTCAAAAGGGGGCGTGCAATTGCTGGAAGCTCTAAACGAGGCCTTGGAAAATCCAGCCGAATTTGCGCCTAAAACAGAGCGCCCACCCTCTTCTCCCCCTGGTCTTGGCCCTGTGGTAGAATTGCTGAAAGTGCTGTTGCGCTGTGAGGCGGAGCGTTTGGGGGTGGCGTCAAAACTTCTCGCAACTGTCTCAGACCTTGAAGAAATCGCTGCGAGCGACACTGCTGATGTGGCGGCCATGAAGGGTTGGCGGCGCGAAGCATTTGGCGAAAAGGCCCTGCGCCTCAAGCGCGGCGAAATCGGCCTTGTCATGAAAGGCAAGCGCGTGCGCGTTTTTGATGTGGCGGCGGATGCAATTATCGATGATGAGCCTGAGATGGATGGCGACGACAGCTGATTTCTGCTGACCTCACTCCACCAAAGTCGCAACAGGGGTCTTGAGGACTTGACCAAGTTGATCAAGACGCTTGAGTGCTTGCTCTGCAAAAAGCCCCTTAAACTCTGGGTTTGTTGAAAGCGTCAGCTTCCCATCTCGATGACTAAGCTTGGTTTGGCTTAGAAGCTTGGCGGAGCGACCAGATAACTCAGCCCCCAGCCGAATGGCAGCGCCCAAGGCATCAGCACGTACCAAGCGCTCTTCATCCAGTAAGCGTTTGACCAGATTGGGCTCAACCTCATCGAGCTTGGCACCATAACGACGGGCCGAAACGCGGGCCAGAAAGACCCGCTCAATATGGGAGGCAGCCGGATAAGGCGCGCGCAGCACAATTTCAAAGGCAATCCGGGCGCGATCGTCGGGGTGTAAAGTGGCACCAACATCAGCCAGCATGCAGGCTGCTGCGCGCAAAATCTCGCCACGGCGATCTGGGAATAGTCGCGGCAAATCCTCAAACACGGGCATGACCCACCAGAATAAGGCTTCGCCAAATTCGCGCATGCGGGGGTCGGAACCAACCATGGCAATCGCACCAGCCACCAACGGGTCTTGCGCGCGCTCTTGCGGGCTCAATTCTTCCAGCAAAATGCCTTCACGAAGGCCATGGGATGAGATGATGACACTATCAAACGCGCCAAAGTCGAGGAGAGCCCGCAACAAGGTGGCCGCATAGGGCAAGGTCTCAGCCCGCTTACCGGTTGAGCCATCAATGCGTTCGAGAGAGCGTTTGCTTTGCCCCGAGACAAAGTCGCAGATCGTGATCGCTTCGGCCCGCGTCATCGCATAATTGTGCAGAACTTGCAGAGGGTAATTGCGGGTGATCATGTCGATCTTGGCAATCGCCCGCCAAGCGCCACCAACCGCATGTAACTCCGTTCCGCGTCCAAGTGGCAGAACATCGGATTTGGTCAACACGTTGTCGATGCGTTGACGCATGTCCGCAACGTCGAAATTGTCCGTAACGCCCATGGCTAAGGGCCCCAAAGGCCAGCTCTCCGCTTTGCCGGGGCCTTCCGGACTCAACGCAACCAATTCAAGGCTGGAGCCTCCCAAGTCGCCCGCAATGCCCCCTGCCCCGGGTGCGCCAGCCAGAACGCCTAAGGCCGACAGACGCCCTTCCTCAGGTCCGGAAATAACGCGAACATCAAAGCCTGTTTCGATACGGATTTGGTTCACGAAATCAGCACCGTCTAAAGCGTCACGCACGGCAGCGGTCGCCACGGCATGAATGGTTGTAATCCCCATGGCGTCAATTAGCAGCCGAAACCGCCGCAGCGCTTCTAGTGCCCTGCGCACACCGATCGGGTTCAGCATGCCGGTTTCAGGGACACCACGTCCAAGACCCGCCAGCACTTTCTCGTTCAAGATTGGCGCATTGGCGCGGCCTTCCACCCGATAAATCACCAAGCGGACGGAGTTGGAGCCAATATCAATCACCGCCTGATCGCGCAGCGGGTTCACTACAAAACGATTGGGCATATCAGGCCTTGGTACTGCTGCGCGACGACTTGCGACGGATTTTAGCGCGCGGGGCATTTGGGCGCGTCAGGCTGGCGGCTCGGCCCCGTCCTGATAGGCTTGGGTTCTCCATAAACCACGTATGCACATTGAAGGGCTCTGCCTCATTGACAGGAGCGACCCGCTGATAAGTGCCATCTGGCAGCATCGACCAGCTTTGCGCCTCATCGGCCAGATTGGCGACCATGATCTGATCTAGGATTTGCTGGTGCACCGTTGGGTTCTCAATCGGCACCAATGTCTCCACGCGACGATCAAGATTACGCGGCATCCAGTCGGCGGACGAGAAATAGACCCGCGCCGATGGGCTGGGCAAAGTTGCGCCATTGGCAAAGCAAACGATGCGCGAATGCTCTAAGAAACGGCCGACAATCGACTTCACCCGAATATTCTCCGACAGGCCGGGGAAGCCTGGGCGTAAGCAACAAATGCCACGGATGATCAGGTCAATTGGTACGCCAGCTTGGCTGGCTTCATACAGCTTTTCGATCACGACAGGATCGACGAGCGAATTCATTTTGGCCCAAACGCCACATGGCTTACCTGCTTTGGCGGCTGCAATCTCTTTATCTATCAGACCTAACAGAACAGTCTTCATATTAACGGGCGAAACTGACAGCTTTTCCATCTGCGCAGGCGTGGCATAGCCGGTTACGAAATTGAACAAACGCCCCGCGTCGCGGCCAAAGGCCGGGTCTGCGGTAAAGAGAGAAAGGTCGGTATAAACGCGGGCGGTGACGGGGTGATAATTGCCAGTGCCAAAGTGGGCATAGGTGCGCAGCGCCGTCCCTTCGCGACGCACAACGAGGCTGACTTTGGCGTGGGTCTTTAAATGCACAAAGCCATAAACGACATGGACGCCGGCACGTTCCAAGTCGCGCGCCCATTTCAGGTTCGCTTCTTCATCAAAGCGGGCCTTAATCTCAACCAAGGCCGTGACAGACTTGCCCTGTTCAGCCGCCGCGATCAGCGCCGCAACAATGGGAGAGTCGGTCGAGGTGCGATACAAGGTCTGCTTGATCGCCAAGACATTGGGGTCACTCGCCGCTTGTCGCAAGAATTGGACGACAACGTCGAAGCTCTCAAACGGATGGTGGACGAGAATATCTTTTGCGCGAATGGCATCAAAACAATCGCCACCAAAGTCGCGAATCCGTTCGGGGAAGCGGGCAACATAGGGTTTGAACTTAAGCTCTGCCCGGTCATCTGGAATGATCTGACTGAGTTGCGCAATGCCCAAAATGCCGTTGACGCGCACCACTTCATTTGGGGCGGCGCGTAACTGCTCAATAATGAAGGCTTGCAGGTCCATCGGCATGCTGGCTTCAATTTTCAGGCGGACCACATCGCCTTTGCGCCGTTCGCGCAGGGCTGCCTCTGCTTGGCGGACAAGGTCTTCGGCTTCTTCTTGAAGTTCAACGTCGCTGTCGCGGATAACCCGGAAAGCCCCCGAACCAATGACTTCATAGCCCGGAAACAAAGTGTCTGCGAACAACCTGATCGCGGTTTCGACTGCCACAAACCGGCGCACACCGTCCAAAATGGGCAGCGGCATAAAGCGGGCTGCTTGCATCGGCACGGGCACCAGCGCCGTCATCAGGCGGCCATCATGCTCTCTGCGCAACCGAAACGCGACAGTAAAGCCAAGATTGGGGATAAAGGGAAATGGGTGAGCTGGATCGATCGCCAAAGGGGTCAAGACGGGGAATAGTTGCGTCAAGAAGTCATCACGCAAAGTCTCGCGATCAATTTCGCCGGCCTCTTCGACCGAGACGACGGCAAAGCCGACTTCACGCAACTCGGCATGGATCGCGCGCCAACAGGCCTGCTGACGGTCCATCAGGGCGCTGGCGACTTTATCAATGCGGGCCAATTGCTGGATCGGCGTCAGGCCATCTTGGCTGGGAGTCTTGATGCCATCGCGTACCTGCTCTCGCAAACCTGACACACGCACCATGTAGAATTCATCGAGGTTACTGCCGCAGATCGACAAGAACCGCAGGCGCTCCATGATGGGATGGGTATGATTTTCAGATTCATCCAGGACGCGCGCATTAAAGGCCAACCAAGACAATTCGCGGTTGAGGTACCGCTGGGGATCGGGTCCGCGTACGATTGGGGCTTTTGGCTTGGTCTGACGCACAGGTGCCTTTCGGGTCACCAATTGATCTGGCGTTATGGCCAAACCTTGGACCGAGGGTTCAACACCCAGTGCCGGATCGGTATCTGTGGGTTGGGTCATAGAAGTCCTCAGCTAAGCCTCAAATAAGTCACTGCTTTGCGCTTGCTCATCGGTCCAATCGTTAGGATAGAGGGCGCGCAACGCACGTTGTGCTAATGCCATAGGCGTTTTTAGTGAAGAAGTCGCGACTGTTTCGAGACAAGCAGTCACAGCTTTTGCAGCTTCAAAGGTCCGTGGGATCCGCGCTGCGAGATAGGTGGCTGAAGGCTCATCCAGTTTAAAGCCCTTTGCAGCAGCATAGCGGACGATGAGTTGCGCCAATAATTTTTGCTCTGGTGCCTTCAAAGATTCGGTGGCAACGGCCTTCAAGCGGGATTGTAGGTCAGGCAAGCCAAAGGGCCATTGCGATGGCGGCTGTCGGGATAACAATAAAACAGCCCCACCTTCCCGCTCAAGGCGTGATAATAGAGCAAACAAAGCAGTCTCGTCGGCTTGATCGGCTTCGTCGATCAACGCAACCAACTTGCCCGATATGGCTGGTGCTTCAGCAAATTGGAGGGTTAGATCAGTGCCCTTAAGTACATGAGAGGAGGCCTTTTCAGCCCAGATGGCAGCTAAATGGGATTTACCTGATCCCGCCTCACCAAATAGACAAAATACCCCGCCGGGCCACGTGCGCCACTGGTCTAAAGCCGCCCACGCAGCAGCGGTTTCCTCTGAAACCAAAAAAGCTTCAGCAGCATAGTTTGGCGTTCCGAAATCCAGATGCGCTTGGCTCATGGCGTTGGGTTTCTTTCCAGCAGCAGATCGCATTGCCTAAACTTAAGAAGCCGCGATTTTCACCACTGCGCCGGCACCATCGAGTTTCAGTTCTAGCCCCGCACGCGCCAAAATGGCCTGCAAATCAGTTGGGGAGCCGTCATAGCGAAACAAGATCAGGGCGCCGTCAATTGAAATCGCGCTGATTGAAACCGAAACACCCTGCAGTCGGCTCAAGGCCCCGCGCAATTTGCCCCACTCTTCGATACCCGAATAAATGGCCGATGCACTCAAGCTGGATTGCGTCGCTTGCGTTACTGGTGCGGCAGGGCTGGCCACAGATTGGGCAAAAGCAGACGGGGTGAGAAGGATCAGGCCCAGTCCAAGACAGGGACCAATCCATCGGGGCATAGAGCCGGTAAAGCGTGTGTGGGTCATGCCCTCTCTATAGCGCGAATGCAGGCCAACGTGAAACACACTCTTGCGGTCTGAGCTGTTGCCGATCATAGGGCTTGCATGACCTCTGACTCACCCACGCCGCCTCGTCCTGATGCCGCTCCTGGCACGCTGCCAACCAATGGCCTGACCTATAAGGACGCAGGCGTTGATATTGATGCGGGTGATGCGTTGGTCAAGCGGATCGCGCCACTGGCAAAGGCAACGGCGCGTCGTGGTGCCGATGCGGCGCTCGGCGGCTTTGGTGGCTTGTTTGACCTAAAGGCGCTTGGGATGACCGATCCCATTTTGGTTTCAGGGACCGATGGCGTCGGGACAAAGCTTGAAATTGCTTTGGCCGCTGGCATCCATGATGGCATTGGCCAAGACTTGGTTGCCATGTGCGTGAATGACGTTTTGGCACAAGGTGCCGAGCCCCTCTTCTTCCTTGACTATTTTGCGTGCGGCAAACTCGACCTTGAAGTGGCTACTGCCGTCATCAGCGGTATTGCGCGGGCCTGTAAAGAAGCAGGATGTGCGCTGATTGGCGGGGAAACCGCCGAAATGCCTGGCATGTATAGCGAGGGAAAATACGATCTCGCCGGCTTTACCGTTGGCGCTGTAGAGCGTGACAAAGTCTTGCCAAAACTGGACAGCATGCGTCCGGGCGATGTTCTGGTGGCTTTGCCGTCCTCTGGACCCCATTCCAATGGCTATTCTTTGATCCGCAAAGTTGTTGCGGTCAGTGGTCTATCTTGGGAGGCTGCAAGCCCGTTTAGCGATGGGCAAACTTTGGGTCAGGCGCTATTGACCCCGACAACCCTTTATCCAGCGGCTGCATTGCCGGCGATCCGGGCCGATCTGGTCAAGGGCTTGGCCCATATTACGGGTGGCGGCCTGACCGACAACATTCCACGTATGTTGCCAAAGCATCTGGCTCCCGCCCTGGATCACCAAGCTTGGACTTTGCCGCCAGTCTTCCAATGGCTAGAGAAAACAGGTGGCATTGCTGCCAGCGAAATGGCACGCACCTTCAATTGTGGCATTGGCTTGGTCGCAAGTGTCGCGCCTGAAAACGTGCCAGCCCTACTCGACCTTTGGCTTGAACTTGGCCAAGACCCCATTGTGTTAGGCGAAGTTCGCGCGGCATGACCAAAGCGCGTGTCTTGGTACTGATTTCGGGCGGGGGCAGTAATCTGCAGACCCTGATCGATGCCAGTCGTACCGCAGAATCTTCCTACGACATCGTCCACGTCATTTCCAATCGCCCTGACGCCTACGGCCTCCAGCGTGCGGAACAGGCGGGTATCACGGCCCGCTGCCTTGACCATAAGGCCTTTAAAGAGCGCGGCCTATTCGATACCGCTTTGGCCCAGATGATTGATGAAGTCAGCCCGGATTTGATCGTCTATGCTGGCTTTATGCGCATCATGGGCGCGGACTTTGTCTCGCGCTATGAGGGGCGGATGATCAATATTCATCCCTCACTCCTGCCAAACTTTCCGGGGCTTCACACCCATGCCCGGGCATTAGAAGCCGGTGTTACCATCCATGGCTGTAGCGTCCATTGGGTGACCGCGGGCGTCGATGAAGGGGCAATCATCGGCCAAGCAGGCGTGCCGATAAAGCCCGGTGACACACCCGATGATTTGGCGGCACGCGTTTTGGTGCAAGAACACCGCCTCTATCCCATCTGCGTGCAGGCCGTCGCGTCAGGCAAAGCTAAACTTGTGGACGGGCGCACGATGATCGATGGCAAGCCGGGTGGCTTTGCGCTGTTAGGCTAGGCCCTACAAACAAAAATGGCGGCCACTTATGCGACCGCCATTTTCCTGCATTATGATCGCTTAAAGCGAAGGCTTAGCCGACGATTTCGTTGCCTGCGAAGAATTGTGCAATTTCTTGGGCAGCTGTCTCGGCAGCATCCGAACCGTGAACCGTGTTTTCACCAACCGAAACCGCGTGCGCTTTACGGATGGTGCCTTCGGCGGCGTTGGCTGGGTTGGTTGCGCCCATCACATCGCGGTAAGCGGCGATTGCATTTTCGCCTTCAAGAACTTGCACGACGACTGGAGCAGAAGTCATGAAGTCCACCAATTCGCCAAAGAACGGACGCTCACTATGGACAGCGTAGAAGGTCTCAGCTTGGGCGCGGGTCATGTGGATGCGCTTTTGTGCGACGATGCGCAGGCCAGCAGCCTCAATCATCGCATTTACGGCACCGGTCAGGTTCCGGCGGGTCGCATCTGGTTTCAAAATCGAGAAGGTACGTTCGAGTGCCACAGTGGCCTCCTTAAGAAGTTAGCAAGCGCGCCCTCGGTTGAGCGCGCTATCTTGGATTTGGATGGCGCGCCTCTAGCAGTCCCTGCGGCGAGTTGAAAGCCTTATGAGCAATATATCCTGCCAACTCTTGTTCCCCGGTTGATTTCAATGTTCAACCGACCGGGCGTAATCGGCTGGGTAATTGGGTCGCCCAAACGGTAAATCCGGGTGCCGGGTGGTAGCTTAAGCGTCATCACGTCGCCGATGGTACGGCCCACTAGCGACTTAAAGGGGCCGACATCGCACTTGGGCGTAACCTTAGGTGTAAGTGCTTTCGCAGCATCAACGCCAGTAGCGGCTGGGGTCGGCGCTTTGGTCTCGGTGCTGTCATTAGCAGTCGCAGGGGGTGTTGTCCGTGGGGGGTCAGTTTTCGCAAGTGGGTCGCTAGCAAAAGCCAACAAGAAGATCATCAGCCATTCTTTGCCCATCGTCCATCCTCTCCTTGTCGCCAATAGGTCGGCAAAAGGCCTGCCTCTTTGGCCACCCGCCATTGCTGGCGCGCATGGCTGACATTGTCGGCGTCTCGGCCATCAAACAACACAAAGATCCGGACCACCCCGTTTAAAGACCCCCAACTCGCTCCATCAAGGAGAAACACCGCCTCGGCACTGGCAGAGGGTTCAGATTGGCCCATAGGGCTCACCCCCAACTCAATCGGCGAAAGGTGACTGTCTTCCGCCCCCGGGGGTTGATGAGGCAGCCAAGAGTTAGGCTTCCAAGTCCATAAATGGCTGTCGAGCGCCTGCAACCGCTCAGACGAGGGTGACAGCACCTGCGCGCGCCACCCTCGCTCTAAGCATTTCTCAATAAGCGGCGGCAAAGTCTCTTCGACGCTGGCCGATTCCAGATGATAGAACCAGATTTCGGCCGCCGCTTCGGTCATGAACTTTAGCCTTCAAACGAGTCCGCAACTAAGCGGTTCAAGAGACGCACGCCATACCCAGTGCCCCATGAAGGCTCACGCGGATCATCATTGCCGGGCTTCCAAGCGGTGCCCGCGATATCGATATGGGCCCAGTCCACGCCTTCTTTCACAAAGCGCTGCAGGAATTGCGCTGCGGTGATTGAACCTGCACCTGCCCCGCCGCCAGAACGCTGCACGTTCTTCATATCAGCAATGGGGCTGTCCATCAGCTTGTTATAGGCTGGGGTCAGCGGGAAGCGCCACACGGGCTCTTCGGCCACGGTCCCGGCCTTGGTGATCTTGGCAGACAAATCGTCGGAGTTTGAGAACAGACCGGCAAACTCATGACCAAGGGAGATGATGATCGCCCCGGTGAGGGTCGCGAGGTCGATCATGGCCTTGGGCGCGTGCTTTTCTTGCGCATAAGTCATGACGTCACAAAGAACCAAGCGGCCCTCAGCGTCAGTGTTCAAGATCTCAATCGTTTGACCACTCATGGAGGTGACAATATCGCCTGGGCGCTGGGCAAGGCCGTCTGGCATATTTTCAACAAGGCCGACGAGACCGACAACATTGGCTTTTGCCTTACGACCAGCGAGGGCGCGCATGGCGCCAGCAACCGCAGCAGCGCCACCCATGTCACCCTTCATATCCTCCATACCACCAGAAGGCTTCAACGAGATGCCGCCTGTATCAAAGCACACACCCTTACCAACCAAGGCCAGCGGGGCTTCGTCACCACCACCCTGCCACTTCATCACCACCAATTGGCTTTCGCGCGCGGAACCTAGTCCGACGCCTAAAAGCGAATGCATGCCTAAAGCAGCCATTTGCGCTTCACCTAGGACTTCGACCTCTACGCCAAGCGACTTCAACTCCTTCAAGCGCTTGGCGAATTCTTCGGGGTAGAGCACATTGGCAGGCTCGTTGACGAGGTCACGGGCGAAGCTGACGCCATCGACAACGGCTTGGTGGGCTGCCCAAACGTCCCCGCCTTCTGGCACATCAATTTCGAGTGTCTTCAGGCTAGGCTTCTGTTCAGCCTTTAATTGGGTGCGATAGGTGTCGAACCGATATGCTGCCAAAGCGGCCCCAAAACCGATTCGCGCTGCATGGGCAGCAGTGGCAACCTTTTTCCAGCCTGCCAGAGCCACGCTGGCGGTTTCGATGCCAGCCGTCAGCAGCGCTTTTGTCCCCGAAGCTGCTGCCCGCTCCAGCGCGGCACCGTCGACTTTTGCAAGATCACCAATGCCAACCAACACCACGACATCAAGCGTGTCGCTTGGGGCGTGAATGCTCAGAACCTTGCCAGACGCACCGTTGAATTTTGCGGCTGCTGCGGCCTTAGAGAGCCGGGATTTGCAGGCCCGGTCGAGTTTTTGAGCAGGCGGCGACAGCGCCATTTGACCGTCGGCTTGGCCAACAAACGCAATGACGGCCTTCGCTTCTGTACCGGAAGTAAATTCGATTTTCATAGCTTTCACGCTCCCAAATCTTGCACCTGCCTGCCCTAGCAAGAGGTCAACAAACTGACCCAGCCAAGCTGGATGTAAAGATGATGGCTTCTAAATTGCGCGGCACGGTGTTAGGTGCAACTGGCAAGCTGCCAATCGTTGCTTCCCCAGCACAGCTAACGGAACCATGAATAAGCTCCAACGCTATTATTTTGGCCAATTGGTCCCAGTGTTTCTCCTGATTATGGTCGGGTTAACGCTGATTGCTTTATTGACCCAAAGTCTCTCACAGCTCGATTTGCTCTTTGAGCGTGGCCAAAGTGCGGCAACCTTCTTGGGCATCTCTCTATTGGCGACGCCCCAGATCATGGCGATTGTTATGCCGGTCGGTCTATTCGCGGCAGTGAGTTGGACCTATGGCCGGCTGCATCAAGATAATGAGATCATTGTAGCCTATGGCGCGGGCTGGACCTTGTGGAAGGTGGCGGAACCTGCCTTCAGATTAGCTGCTGTTGGCGCGGTTGCGGCGCTGGCTGTCAATTTGTTTGTCCAACCTCTGGCACTGCGGGAAATGCGCGAGCGCTTGTTTGAAATACGCGCTGATTTTGCGAGCTCAATGGTCCGCGAGGGTGAGTTTCGTTCGACCGTCGATGGCCTGATGATTTTTGCCCGGCGCATTGACCGCGACGGAACCTTGAATGGCCTTATCATTTCTGACACCAAGTCTGCTTCAAACCCGGTAATCTATGCTGCGCAACGTGGCACAATTGCCAAGCTTGAAACCGGACCCGTGATCGTTCTGCAAGATGGGTCAGTCCAACGAAAACTGGAAAACGGTCAGATCGATTTGATTGGTTTTTCTAATTATGTCGTTGAGTTACGTGGCTTTGCCGACAAAAATCTTGAGCTTTTCTACAAACCCTCAGACCGATTCTTGCCCCAATTGTTGAAGCCGGATCTTACCGATTATTGGGACCGAGACCATGTTGGAGATTTATTGGCCGAAGCCCATCGAAGGTTGGCCGCCCCGATTATATGCCTGTCAGCTGTCGCTTTAGCGATGCTGGCAGTTTTGGGGGGCTCGTTCTCGCGTCAAGGCTATGCTGCTCGGATTGGATGGGCTTTTGGTGGACTGATCTTCATGCTCTTGAGCTTTACGGGCTTGATTCCGACGGTTGCTGACACACCGGGCCTTGGCCTCGTGCTCTATCTTATCCCCTTAGCTGTTCTTTTCTTTGCAACCCGTTCAATGCGGACGCCCTTACCCAGTTTTGTAAGTTTATCAGACAATCTGGAGGCCGTATCGAAGTCTCATAGGCGGGGCGATTATGCACATTAGCCGGCTGGATATCTATATCTTCAAGCTCACATTATATGGCATTTTGGTAGCGGCAGGCGGGGTGTGCCTCTCGATCATTTTGGTCGATATCGTTGAGCAATTGCGTAACGTCTCCGGGGTGGCGAATGCTAACACGTTCACCGCCCTGCGCTTTACTTTGATGCGCACACCAGGAATTCTGGAACTGGCCTTGCCGTTTGCAGTTCTTGTGGGCTCGATCGTCACCTTTATGCGATTGGCACGAAGCTCTGAGATTGTAGCTATGCGGGCCTCTGGGGTGTCGACCTGGCGCTTTTTGAGTCCAGTTGCGGTCTTGGCGGCCTTGGTCGGACTGTTTGCAATCTTCATCCTCGGTCCATCATCGGCCCGCCTGAACCTCGCCTATGAAACCCAATTGCAGGCTCTCACTGCGGTAGCCACCACCAAGACCGGCGAAGGTGGCCGGACGGTGATGTGGATCAAGGATCGCGGGCCGGACTTCCAGCTAACGATCTCAGCTGAGGCAGGCTCGGCAGGGCAGTATAGCAACGTGACCCTGCTAACCTTTAGCAAGACAGATTCACGTTTCATCGCACGCTATGATGCAATGACCGCAACACGCACGGAACAATCGTGGACCCTGTTCAACGGCGTCAAATCGTCAATCGGTGCTCAAGCCGCGCCTTTTACGAGGCTTACATTTCCAATTCTCAAGGATCGCTTAGAAGACAGCCAGAAAAATAAAGATGCAACGGCCCGGGCGATGTCGATTTGGGACCTCCCGCGTGCTGCACGCGATGCCGAAGCTGCGGGGGGCTCTCCCCAGCGTTATTGGTTGCAATTCCATCGGAAACTAGCGCTCCCAATTGCGCTCTTGTCGATGGCTATGATCGCAGCTGTTTTGTCACTGAGCAGCGATCGTTTCGGGCATAGAGCCATTATGGCAGCGGCAGCAATCACAGCTGGACTGCTTGTCTATTTCATAAATGATATTTCTGGCGCTTTGGCCACGGCGGGCTATGCGCCGAGCTGGATTGCAGCGTGGTGTCCACCGCTTGCAGCTTTGTTTATTGCACTGGCGACAGTGTCCTATCGCGAGGACGGGTGAGCTTAGACGCTAGACGCAGGGTGAGTCACTCTTTACACCCAAACAATCTTTTTCGCTGAGGCGTCTCATCGAGGATCGCTTATGACCCGCGCACTGCATCGTCAGTTATTGGCCGTATCGCTTGGAACCCTTTTCGTTCCAGCGCTCGCGATTGCGCGAGAGAAACCAGATTGGAATCTGCAAGATGCACCTGCTGCAAAGGTCGCCACCAATAGGACTGCGACAACCGACATACGTGCGCCAACTAGAGCTGAAGACCCCGTATTATTGGAAGCTGACGCGATCGAGCAGGGTGACGAAGTCGGGGTCCTCATTGCCAAAGGTAATGTGACCGCGCGGAATAATGGACGCACGGTCCGTGCAGACCAAATCAATTACAATCAGAAAACGGGCATCGTAAAAGCTTTTGGCAATGTCACGGTCGTTAATGACGATGGTTCAACGACCTTCGCCGACGAGCTGACTTTAGATGATGAGCTATCAAGTGGGGTGGCAGGCAATTTTGCCTCCAAGTTCGCTGATGGCTCAACTTTGGCAGCCAATGCAGTTGTAACACGCGAAGGCGACCGGAAACTCATGTCGCAAGCAGTGTTTACCGCTTGCCCTATCTGTAAAGATGGCAAGACCAAACCTTCTTGGATCATCCGAGCCCGTCGGGCATTGCAGAATGAGCGGACAGAGTCGATTGTTTATAATGATGTCGTCTTTGAAGTTAAGGGCGTCCCAGTTCTGTACGTCCCTTACTTCGCCCATGGGGATCCATCGGCCGGGCGGCGTTCGGGGCTGTTACAACCCAAACCCGGCGAATCGTCTCGTAATGGCTACTTCATCGAACAGCCCTATTTGCAGGTTATTGACGCGTCGTCAGACATCACCATTACGCCAATCATAAGCCAATATATCAATCCGGTTCTTCAACTGGATTATCGCCGGAAATTCTATTCTGGTGGCGTCGTTCTGAATGGTACCGTCACCAAGGAAAAATTCTTTGGCAAGCGTGGCGAGAAATTTGGAGAATCTGACTGGCGCGGCCATATCTTTGGCAATGGCGAGTTTAAAATCAACGACACTTGGAACTGGGGCTTTACCGCCGAAAGTGCCAGTGATGATCTCTACCTTTTCCGCTATCGCATTGGGCAGGAGAATTTGCAGGCAGGCTTAGTCCGCCCGCAAACCTCGCGGCTTATGTCCCAGCTGTACGTGCAAGGCCAAACCGACCGATTTTATGTGAGGTCTTTAAGTGCAGTATTTCAAGACCTGGTGCCAGGAGAACGGCGGAAAAACCTTCCACGCGTCGCGCCACTCGTGGACGGCACGTATCGCTGGCTGATTGGTCCGATGAATGGCCGCCTCGATGTGTCTGGTTCTGCCGTATCGCTCATGCGGACGGAAGGACGTTTGGACTCCATCCGTGGCAACATTGGCGCAACGTGGCGAGGCACACAAATTCTTCCCGGCGGCTTTGTCCTTGAGCCAATGGCGATGGTACGTGGTGATTATTTTGACTATAGTGAAGGCTCCAATACCGGGGCTGTGTCGAGCACGCCCCTAAAGGCGGATTCGTTTGGCCGGGGTTTAGGGTTGGCATCTATTGACCTGCGTTGGCCCCTAATACGTCCCGGCAACCGCTTCAATTTGACTTTAGAGCCGCGGATGTCGCTGACGGTCGCCAGCAAAGATGATCAGCAAAGCCGCGTCCGCGTGGAAGATGCTCTAGGCTTTGAAATGGATGCAACCAGCTTGTTCCGCCCAGCTGGAGCGGCAGGGATGGATTTGTGGGAGCCGGGGAGCCGAGTCAGTCTTGGCTTGCGGGCGGGGATCGACGTTCTGCCAACGTCTGAGGCTAATCCGCTGCCACTGCGCGCGAGCGCATTTCTAGGACGCCGCATCCGGACCGATGATGCGAGCGCTTTCAGCCGCGCCTCAAATCTGGACCGAAAGGAATCGGACTGGGTTGGCGATTTTGAGCTCCGATACGGCGATTATGGCAGCTTGAGTGGTCGGTTGCGCGTCGATCCTGAAACTGGGAAGCTGGTCCATACCGAGGCCATAACGCGACTAAAAATATGGCGCACGGAGACGAACCTTCGGTATCATGAATTTGATTCCAGTGCCGCCGGTGCCACCCGCGCCAACAAAGAATTGCAGGGCTCGATTATCCTAACGCTCAATAAAAACTTCAAACTGTTTGGTTCGCTTTATCGCGACTTCAAGAGTGACACTAATCTGCGTTCTGCTTATGGCGTGATTTATGGCGACGACTGCACTGATTTCCGTATCTTCTATGAAGAACTTGGAACTCGAAATCGCTTCATTGAGCCCTCGCAATCTATCCGCTTCCAAATTGCATTCCGTACTTTGGGAGAGCTGTCTGACGCCCCATTTGACTGAGAAATCTCTGCCCAAAGATCGACAAATTTACTGTGCATTGACTTGCACCTGATGAGTCCGTTGGTCATGAACGGATTTTCGGCTAAAAGACTATGGCAAAACGTCAACAATCGCGCACAGGCGCACGGAGTGAATGGATGAGTAAGGGGACAATCAGCGGATGTGCAGGCCGCGTCGCACTAGGTGCGGTGCTGGCGCTCTCTTGCGCAATCTGGTTAAAGCCTCAAACAAGTCTGGCTCAAGGGCGCCCTTTAAGTGAAGGCGTTGCCGCAATTGTAAATGATCAGCCGATTACTCGCCTGGATGTGCGTCAACGGGTTCAATTTCTGATTGCGACATCTGGTGCCCAGCAAATCACACCAGAGCTTGTCCAGCGCGCCACTTCGGCAGCGCTAAATGGCCTGATTGATGAGCGTCTTCAATTGCAGGAGGCATCGAAATTCAAAGTGGATGCATCAGACCGCGAAGTTGACCGCATCTTGACGAACCAAGCCCGACAAAACGGGGCCACGCTAGAGACCTTTTTCCGCGATCTGGCGGAAATCGGCGTTTCTGCTCAAAGCTATCGCGACAAGACCCGCGCTGAAATTGTGTGGCAGCGGATTGTCAGCGGTCGCTTTGGATCGCGCGTGCGGGTCAATCGAGACCAGGTCAAGTCTTCTCTTGATCGTATTTTAGCCAATACAAACAAGCCGCAATATCTACTTTCTGAGATTTTTCTTGAAGATGAAAATGCTCAAAGTGCACCCCAAACGCTCGAAGGTGCCAAGACCTTGGTGCAACAATTAAGGGGTGGGACGCCGTTCCAATTGGTTGCACAGCAATTCTCTTTTGCTCCATCGGCCTCCACCGGCGGCGATATGGGCTGGATTACCTTGGGCGAGTTAAAGACAGAAGTAGCTGCCGCTGTGGAGCAAATGGGCCCCGGCACCGTTAGTGACCCGATTGTTGTGCCCGGCGGCGTCATGATCGTTTCTGTCCGTGAAAAGCGTGAACCCAGTCCACCTAAAGCCACACTGAAGCTGAAAGAAATGACCCGCAAAGTTGCGGCTGGTTCAGATGAAGCCACTTGGAGGCGCGCTGAGCAGGCCGCCCGCCTAAGCCGTGACGCATTGCGCAACGGCTGTGATGGCGTAACACGTGCGGCTCAACGCAGTTCGCTTGAAGTCATTGATTATGGTGAAATTCAAGACGAAGATTTAGGTGAGCCTTTCCGCACCCAAGCACTTGGCCTTTCGAATGGGCAAGCCAGCGCGGTGTTCCGTTCAGATGCCGGTGTCCATGTCATGGTGTTGTGTGACCGTGAAAACACGGGCTCTGACATCCCGACGCTCGAGCAATTGGAAGACCGCCTGTATGATCAGGAATTGGCCCTAATCGCCCGCCGCTATCTGCGGGACATCCGCCGTGAAGCGGCGATTATCCAGCCTTGATCGCGTGACGCTAGATTTATCAGCCCAGAAACGGCCGCTGGTCATCTCGATGGGCGATCCAGCAGGCATCGGTCCAGAAGTCACAGCAAAAGCTTGGCAAGCGTTACGTAATGGTCCTACGCCGTTTTGCGTCTTGGGTGACCCGGCGCTTTATGGCTCAGTTCCAACCCAAATCATTAAAGAGGCTTCTGAAGCTGTCCAGGTTTTCGGGGATGCCTTGCCAGTGCTGCAGGGGTTTGAGGCGCACGGTGTGGTCTTGGGCCAGCCAAATCCTGCCCATGCCGGCGTAATTTTGGGCGCGATTGAAAGCGGCGTCGACTTGGTTCTTTCTGGTCAAGCTCTGGCCCTTGTAACCGCTCCAATTGCAAAGTCGGTCTTGATGGCTGCAGGCTTTAGTCATCCGGGCCATACCGAGTTTTTAGGGGCCCTGTTGTCGACCACCCCCTTTGACCAAACACGCGGGCCTGTAATGATGCTGGCAGTCGATGGATTGCGCGTTATCCCCGTCACCATTCACTGCGCGCTCGCTGAAGTCCCCAGCCGATTGACGCAAGAAGCAATCATCCATGCGAGTCTCGTTACTGCTGAAGCGCTAAAGCGCGATTTGGGACTGACCGCACCCCGCTTAGTCGTTGCAGCACTCAATCCGCACGCGGGTGAAGACGGGGCGTTTGGCGATGAAGAAAGCCGGATCATTGCCCCAGCAGTTGCGGCCCTTCAATCTATGGGTCTCAATGTCAGAGGCCCCCTACCTGCCGACAGCCTTTTCCATACCGAAGCGCGCGCGACCTTTGATGCGGCCATCTGCATGTATCATGATCAGGCGCTGATCCCCCTCAAAGCACTCGATTTTTGGGGCGGCGTCAATGCGACTTTGGGTCTGCCAATCATCCGAACCAGCCCCGACCATGGGACAGGGTTTGACATAGCCGGACGAGGTATTGCCCGTCCAGAATCCATGATTGCGGCTATTCAGATGGCGGCGGCGATGGCGCATGGGCGGATGAACCAATGAGCGGCGATCTGCGACAAGCACTAGAAGAATCGGATTTGTTCGCGCGCAAAAGCTTGGGCCAACACTTTCTCTTGGATCTAAATCTAACTGGCAAGATTGCGCGCTTAGCCGGGATTCAAGCTGGCGAAACGGTGCTAGAGATTGGCCCAGGCCCGGGCGGCCTGACCCATGCGCTTCTGGCAAGCCCGGCTGCGAAAGTCATTGTGGTGGAAAAAGATCCCCGCTTTGTGGCACACCTCAAAAGCTTTTTTGCTGACCAGCTCGATCGCTTGGTGGTGATTGAAGCCGATGCGCTTGCGATTGACGAGGAAGCCCTACTCGCTAGCCATGGGGCGACGGGCCCTGCCCGCATCATTTCGAACCTACCCTATAATGTCGGCACGCCTTTATTGGTGAAGTGGCTCAAAGCCGGGCCTTGGCGTGGCCCGATGTGTTTGATGTTTCAAACCGAAGTGGCCGAACGCATCTGTGCCCGCCCCGGCAGCTCGCACTACGGCCGTCTTGCCGTACTGGCGGCAGCCCGTTGCGATGCCCGTCTGGCGCTGCATGTGCCGCGCCTAGCCTTTGTGCCGCCGCCCAAAGTCGAAAGTGCAATCGTGATCTTGGAAGACCATGACAAGCCATTCGCAGATTTAGCGGGCCTCGAACATGTCACTGCCCATGCCTTTGGCCAGCGGCGCAAAATGTTGCGCGCCAGCCTCAAAGGACTTGGAAATTGCGAAGCCATCTTAGGCGCCGCTGGCATTGATCCAACGGCGCGGCCCGAGACGATAGAGCCTGAAGGCTTTTTTGCTTTGGCGAAGGCTTGGCGGGCAAACGCTTAGCGCCCTAAGCCTCTTGCACAACCTTCGCAGGCTGGGTTGGATCGTAAGCCAAAATTGGCGCTAACCAACGTTCGGCTTCGCGCATCTCCATGCCCTTGCGGATGGCATATTCGCTTACCTGATCGCGGTCGATCCGGCCAACGCCGAAATATTCCGCCTGAGGATGGCTGAAATAAAGTCCCGAAACAGAGGACCCCGGCAACATGGCGAGGCTCTCCGTCAGCTTCATTCCAACTTTAGCTTCAGCCTCCAAAATTCTGAATAATTGCTGCTTTTCGGTATGGTCAGGCTGAGCAGGATAGCCCGGCGCAGGTCGGATTCCGCGATATTTTTCACCGATCAGATCATCCACTGGCAATTGCTCATTGGGCGCATAGCCCCAATGATTCTTGCGTACCAATTCATGCATGCGCTCCGCAAAGGCTTCGGCCAGACGGTCACATAAGGCTTGGAACAAAATGGCAGAATAATCGTCATTGGCGTCCTTGAACGCTTGCGTGCGTTCGCGTTCGCCATGGCCTGCCGTAACCGCAAAGCCACCAATCCAATCGTCCACCCCCTCAGGGGCGACAAAGTCAGCCAAGGCGAGATTGGCGCTGCCGGCACTCTTGATCATTTGTTGGCGCAAGGTGTGGAAGGTGGTCTCACGTTTTGTCCTGCCCTCATCTTGCCAGACCGCAATATCGTCTCCAACCCGGTTGGCAGGCCAAAAGCCTATCACACCCTTCGCCGTGACCCATTTTTCCGCGACCATCTTATCCAGCATGGCGCGCGCATCGGCGTAAAGTGGCTTGGCCGCCTCCCCCACGATCTCATCGTCCAAGATCGCTGGGAACTTGCCGTGCAATTCCCAGGTTGCAAAGAAAGGCGTCCAGTCGATAACGGGCACCAAGTCCGCCAACGGGTAATCGTCAAACACCTGCGTGCCGATAAAGCCAGGCTTAGGTGGCGCATAGTCGGTGAAATCCAACTTTGCCGCATTGGCACGGGCCGCAGCCAAAGTCGCGCGCGGGCGCTTATCTTGGCCGGCAAAATGGGCAAGGCGCGCACGTTCTTGATCGTCAAGTGTCTCTTGGATCAGATCTTGGCGATCCTCGCCCAATAGCTTTTGCACAACAGGCACCGCACGGCTGGCGTCGGTTACATACAGGACGGGCCCCTTATAGTTTGGGGCGATCTTGACAGCGGTGTGGGTGCGCGAAGTGGTGGCGCCACCAATCAGCAACGGCATATCGCCAAAGCCTTGACGCTCCATCTCGCTAGCAACCCAGCTCATTTCGTCCAATGAGGGGGTGATCAAGCCGGAAAGCCCGATGATATCCACCTTATGCTCGCGGGCTGCTTCAAGGATTTTCTCGCAGCTAACCATGACGCCCAAATCGACCACGTCAAAGCCATTACATTGCAAAACGACGCCAACGATGTTTTTGCCAATATCGTGCACATCGCCCTTTACCGTGGCCATCAAGACCTTACCTGCTGCTTGATCCTGGGTACCGAGGCGCAATTTTTCCTCTTCCATGTAAGGCAAAAGGTGAGCAACGGCTTGCTTCATGACGCGGGCGGATTTCACCACTTGCGGCAAGAACATTTTCCCAGAGCCAAACAGGTCACCAACCACGTTCATCCCGTCCATCAACGGGCCTTCAATCACGTGCAGCGGCCGCTCAGCTTCGAGGCGGGCGGCTTCTGTATCTTCGACGATAAACTCGGTGATGCCATGCACCAGCGAATGGGCCAAACGCTCCCGCACCGGGGCTTCACGCCAGGATAGGTCCTTGACCGCTGCCTTTTGCCCTTCTTTGCCGCGATAGTTTTCAGCTGTTTCCAGCAAGCGCTCGGTGGAATCGGCGCGACGGTTTAAGATCACATCTTCGCACCGCTCACGAAGCTCCAGATCAATGGAATCATAGACGGCCAACTGGCCAGCATTGACGATCCCCATATCCATGCCCGCTTTGATCGCATGATAGAGGAAGACCGCGTGCATAGCTTCGCGTACCGGCTCATTACCCCGGAACGAGAAGGAGACGTTAGAAACCCCACCCGATACATGGGCATGTGGCAAGGTTTCGCGAATGATGCGCGTTGCCTCGATAAAGGCGACACCATAATCATTATGCTCTTCAATGCCGGTCGCGACCGCAAAGATGTTGGGGTCGAAAATGATGTCTTCCGGCGGGAAGTCGAGTTTGTCCCGCAAGAGATTATAGGCGCGGGTACAAATCTCCACTTTGCGGTGCACCGTATCGGCTTGGCCCAGTTCGTCGAATGCCATGACGACCGCTGCCGCGCCATAGCGCCGTACCTTCTTAGCCTGTGCTAAAAATTGCGCCTCGCCTTCCTTCATCGAGATGGAGTTTACGATGGGCTTACCTTGCGTGCATTTCAGACCCGCTTCAATGATCTCCCACTTGGAGCTATCGATCATCAAAGGCACTTTGGCGATATCGGGCTCAACCGAAATCAAGTTCAAGAAGGTCGTCATCGCCTTCACGCCGTCAATCAGTGCCGCATCCATATTGATGTCGAGCACATTGGCGCCGCTTTCAACTTGCTGCAGCGCGACAGCCAAAGCAGCCGTGTAATCGTCATTTTCGATGAGCTTACGGAACTTAGCAGAGCCGGTCACATTGGTCCGCTCGCCGACGATCACGAAGTTAGAAAAAGGATTGGTCAAAGGGGTCTCGATCACGCTGCTGCGGTAAAAGGTTCAAGGCCAGAAAGCCTCAAGGCGGTTTGGATTACGGGCGCTACACGCGGCTTACCATGGCTGGCGGCATGGGCGATGTGGTGGATATGGTCTGGTGTCGTGCCACAGCACCCGCCCATAACATTGACCAAGCCTTCTTGCGCCCAAGGCGTCATGGTGTGGCACATGTCGTCAGGCGTTTCGTCGTAACCGCCAAAGGCATTGGGCAAACCAGCATTGGGATAGACCGATACTTTGCACGTCGCCACGCGCGACAACTCGGCCAAGAAGGGGCGCATTTCGTTGGGGCCCAACGCGCAATTGAGGCCAATTGACCACGGGTTCACATGGCGAACAGCATTCCAGAATGCTTCCACGGTTTGGCCAGACAAGGTGCGACCTGAACGGTCGGTGATCGTGCCCGAAATCATGATCGGCACGGCTTCGCCTCGCTCCTCCAAGACTTCGGTAATGGCATAAAGCGCCGCCTTCGCTACCAAAGTATCAAAGATGGTTTCAACCATCAGGAAGTCGACGCCGCCATCGAGCAAACCTAAGGTCTGTTCACGATAAGCAACCACCATTTCATCAAAAGAAGCAGCCCGATAACTCGGATCATTTACATCCGGCGACAAAGACAAAGTCTTGTTTGTTGGTCCGATGGATCCAACAACAGCCTTTGGCGCATCCGCAGTTTCAAACGCCAAACAAGCCTGCCGCGCAAGCTTTGCTGCCTCTAGATTGAGCTCATAGGCTAATGGCTCAAGCGCATAATCGGCTTGGCTAATGGTGGTCGCATTGAAGCTATTGGTGGAGATCAGGTCAGCGCCTGCCTTCAAGAACGCCTCATGAATGCCTAGGATGATCTCTGGCTTTGTAATGACCAACAGATCATTATTGCCCTTTAAGGGGTGGCCATGATCGGCAAAGCGGGCACCGCGATAATCATCCTCCTCTAGTTTGAACGTCTGGATCATCGTACCCATTGCGCCGTCTAAAATCAGGATACGGTCAAGGCCGATCGCTTCTAATTTGGCTAAACGGTCTTCGCGGCTGGTAAAATGGGTCATGCCGCATCCTTCTCTGTGACAGGCGTTTTGAGGCCCAACCGGCGGCAGGTGGCAAGCGCCAGCTCTGCGCGGTTGAGGGTGTAGAAATGGAAGCGGTCCACCCCTTCTGCCTGCAGCTTTAAGCAAAGGTCGGCGGCAACCGAGGCTGCGACCATATCGCGGACTTCAGGGCTTTGATCTAGGCCGTCAAAAGCTTCTGCAAACCAAGCAGGAATGCTGGTGCCGGTCGAGGTGGCCATGCGCGTATAGCCGGCAACATTGCCGACAGGCATGATGCCGGGCAACAGCGGAATAGTGACGCCTGCCTTGGCGGCCGCGTCCCGGAAACGCAAATAGACTTCTGCGTCGCAAAAAAATTGGCTAATCGCTCGGGTTGCACCAGCGTCAATCTTAGCCTTCAGAACGTCGATGTCATGCTGCAAGCTAGGGCTTTCAGGATGCTTCTCCGGATAAAAGCTAACCGACACGTCAAAGTCTGCAATGCGACGGGCCGCTGCTGTAACTTCGGTTGCATTCACATAGCCATCTGGATGGGGCTCAAAACGTGTACCGACTCCCGTTGGTGGATCACCACGCAGTGCCACAATGTGGCGCACGCCTGCGGCCCAATACTCCCGCAGCACCTCATCGACTTCCGCTTTCGACGCCGCGACACACGTGAGATGCGCTGCGGGCTGCAAATTGGTTTCGTCCAAAATACGCTTAACGGTGCGGTGAGTGCGCTCGCGCGTGGAGCCACCGGCACCATAAGTCACCGATACAAAATCGGGTGCAAGGGGTGCTAAGCGTGAAACCGCATCCCACAATTTGGCTTCCATCGCCTCAGACTTGGGCGGGAAAAACTCAAAAGAAATCGTGGGCTGGCTCATGATATAATCCTAGATTCTAAACGTTCTTGTATCACAGATGCCGGCTGTGAAAGTGGGAGTTCCGCCTTCCACACCGTAACGGCTAAGCCTGATTGACCCGCGTCCGGAGCAATATGCTCGACAGCCTCCACCACCAGGCCAAATTGCTCACACCAATTTGTGACTTCTTGATCTGGGAAACCAAGACGGCGATGGGCGTGGGCCTGGCGAAGCTCTTCATAGGTGTGTGGTGCAAAGTCTGCGATGAGAAGGGTACCCCCCGGCTTGAGGATCCGGGCTGCTTCTTTGATCGCGGCTTGCGGCTCTGGGAGATAATGCAGAACTTGATGAATGGTCACCAAGTCCGCGCAATCATCATCATAAGGAAGCCCCAAGATATCGGCCTGACGGACGGAAGCTTGACCGCTGCCCGTATCATCTAAGCGGGCCCGAGCAAGTGCCAGCATCTTGCGACTGGAATCAACGCCTTCAGCGCGGCGCGCTTGTGGGGCGAACAATTCAATCATTCGGCCTGTCCCGGACCCCAAATCGATATGAAGGCCAAAGTGTTGGCCTGTGACGGCTTCAACCAAACGAGCCTCAACCAGCGCTTCTGGCTGATGTAAGCGACGTAAGGCATGCCATTCGTCCGCAGCCGTTTCGAAATAGGCGCGCGCAACCTCTTCGCGCTGCGCTCGAACTTGTGCCAGACGCTCCAAATCTCGAACCAGCACCAAATCATCTTTGGGGACTTCATCAAGAATGGTGCGAATGATGCGCCCTTCGCGACCATCCGTCTTCAAGCGAAAGAATACCCAAGCACCTTCAGGACGACGTTCTAGAAGGTCAGCTTCCGCCAAGAGCTTTAAATGGCGAGACACCCGGGGCTGACTTTGGTTGAGCACTGTAGACATTTCACCAGCCGCCAATTCGCCGCGCGCCAGCAGAACCAGAATCCGCAAGCGCGTCGGTTCTCCAATTGCCCTTACGATGTCAACGATCTTGTCCATGCGAAATCCTAACATGAAGATATAAACATATCTTTATATGATTTGGCAAGGACTTTATGCGACGCCACAGTCAAAGGGGTTTGAAGTCGCGGAGAACCTCCATACAAAGTTCTGATGACAGATGCTACGCCCTCACCCGTAACAATTCATACTGATGGTGCTTGTTCAGGAAATCCTGGCCCAGGTGGCTGGGGCGCGATTCTACAATTCAATGGCAATGAGAAAGAGATTTTTGGCGGTGAACCTTTGACCACCAATAACCGCATGGAGCTAATGGCAGCCATTATGGCGCTAGAAAGCCTCAAGCGCCCCTGCCCCGTCATTCTCTACACCGATAGCCAGTATGTCCGCCAAGGCATCACGGAGTGGATCCACGGCTGGAAGAAACGGCAATGGCGTAAGGCCGATGGCAAGCCCGTCATCAATGCGGATCTATGGCAGCGCTTAGAAACCGCTAACAAAGCCCATAAGGTAGACTGGCGCTGGGTTAGGGGCCACGCGGGTGACCCTATGAACGAGCGGGCAGACGCTCTGGCCCGTCAAGGCACAGAGCTTGCCCGCTCCTTGAAGGCTTAGATATCTGCGTAAACGTGGGTTTCCGCGGCTGCCCCTTCATGGGTTACAGCGCCCAGATAAGCGGGCCCAACTAGTTTGGCAAATTTGGCGATGGCACCAGAATTATAGTTGGTCTTGCGAGGCTTCCAAGCTGCACGGCGGGCTGTGAGGACCTCTTCAGAAACCTCAAGATTGATCGTACCAGCCTGAGCGTCGATTGCGATGATATCGCCATTTTCGACCAAAGCAATCGGTCCGCCAACGGCCGCCTCGGGTCCGACATGGCCGATACACATGCCACGCGTTGCCCCGGAAAAACGTCCATCTGTGATGAGCGCGACATCGCCACCACGGCCAAGTCCATAGAGCGCAGCTGTGGTGGATAGCATTTCGCGCATGCCAGGGCCGCCTTTAGGCCCTTCGTAGCGAATTACCAAGACTTCACCAGCCTCGAAAGCCTCATTGGACACGGCTTCAAAGCAAGCTTCCTCGCCATCAAATACCCGGGCCGGGCCGCGGAACGTCAAACTGGCAAGACCTGCGATTTTTAACATTGCCCCTTCTGGAGCCATGGAGCCCCACAGGCCCACCACGCCGCCATTTTCAGTCAAAGGCTTTTTGACGGAGTGAATGACCTTTTGATCAGGGTTCCAGGTTACCTCTTCGATATTCTCGCCCAAGGTCTTACCGGTCACGGTAATGCAATTGCCGTCGATCAGATTTTCATCCAACAGCGCACGCAACAGCATCGGCATGCCGCCCGCTTCACCCATGTCCTTAGCGACATATTGCCCGCCGGGCTTTAGATCGGCGATCCAAGGCGTCAGCATGAAGGCGTCAGCCACATCCTTCATGGTAAACTCAATGCCGGCCTCATGCGCCATAGCCGGCAAATGCAGCGCTGCATTGGTCGAGCCACCTGTGGCAGCCACCACGATCGCTGCATTCACAAATGCCGCGCGCGTACAAATGTCGCGCGGGCGCAGATTGCGAACAATCAAATCAACAACCGCATGACCGGAGGCAACGCCATACGCGTCGCGGTCCAGAAAAGGCGCGGGCATAGAGGACGACAAAGGCAAGCTCAGCCCAATGGCTTCGGCCACACAGGCCATAGTATTGGCGGTAAACTGACCGCCACAGGCGCCGTCACTGGGACAAGCATGGCGCTCAATCTCACATAATTCTTCAAAATCCATCCGGCCCGCAGCATGAGCGCCAACGGCCTCAAACACTTCCTGAACTGTGATGTCTTTGCCCTTATGTCTGCCCGGCAAGATCGAGCCGCCATACAGGAACACGCTCGGCACATTGAGGCGCAACATCGCCATCATCATGCCGGGCAAGCTTTTGTCACAGCCTGCAACCCCAACCAACGCATCATAAGAATGGCCCCGGATCGAGAGTTCAACCGAGTCAGCAATTACTTCACGCGACACCAATGACGAACGCATACCTTCGTGGCCCATAGCGATCCCATCGGTGACGGTGATCGTGCAGAATTCACGCGGGGTCGCACCTGCCTCTTTCACACCAGCCGCAACCGCATGCCCTTGACGCATCAAAGCCGTGTTACAAGGCGCGCTCTCGTTCCAGCAGGTTGCTACGCCAACAAACGGGGCCTCAATTTCGCGTGTCCCAAGTCCCATGGCATAATAATAGGAACGATGCGGAGCACGGGCGGCCCCCAAAGTGACATGGCGACTTGGCAGTCTTGATTTATCCCAGATGCGAGTGGTCATAGCTAATCCTCATGAGTCCACTGCCTTATGGCGTGAGAATTATTTTTTTAAAAGCATCTGAACGTCTTTGTGACCATTTGTTGCAGGGTCGCTGCCGCCCGCGAAGCAAGCAGGCGGGATTCACTTACCTTTGAACCCAGTGGCCACCATGAACAGCTCCACACTTTCCGCACGGCTAGACGGCGGCTTAGCGTGGCGCACGTCTTTGAAGGATTGCTTCAAGAGCGTGAGGATTTCAGTCTCCGTGCCACCTTGGAACATCTTGGTTACAAACGCGCCACCAGGGGCTAAGACCCGCATTGCAAAGTGTGCTGCAGCTTCCGAAAGCGCTGCCGTGCGCAAATGGTCAGTCTGCTTATGGCCCACTGTATTGGCCGCCATATCGCTCATCACCAAATTAGGTGCCCCACCTAACAGGTCGACGAGTTGATCTTCCATCCCCTCGGCCAAGAAGTCGCCTTGAATGATTGTCGCGCCTTCAATCGGATCCATAGGCAAGAGATCAATCCCGACCAAGGCGGCGGCACCGCGGCGCGCAACAACTTGCGTCCACCCCCCAGGCGCTGCGCCAAGGTCAACAACCCGCCCATGATTTGGGATGAGGTTAAACTTCTCATCCAATTCAATCAATTTGTATGCTGAACGGGCTCGCCACCCATCTGCGCGCGCCTTGTGGACATAAGGATCGTTCAATTGCCGCTCGAGCCAGCGGGCGGACTGAGCCGTACGATTTTTGCCGGTTTTGACCCGGGTTGGGGTGGCGCGTGTATCGGTTTCGCCAACATCAAACACCACACGTCGCCTGCGTTCAGGCAATGCTGGCGGGGGACCTTTTTTGGCCCATTTTCTTTTGTCTTTTTCGTCGCTCATGATTTGGCCCGCCTGCGCCTGCGCCGCCGGCGCGGTGGTTCTAACATGGTAAGAATTAGCCCTTCTCGCAAACCACGGTCTGCAACGCGAAGGCGTAGACTGGGCCAACGGTCTAGAATGGCCTCTAAAATGGCAGCGCCTGCCAGCACCAAATCGGCGCGGTCGGGTCCGATGCAAGGTTCGGCTGCTCGCCCGGCTTTGTCGCGCGCCATTAGATTCGCAATTGCCGCCCGCGTATCGTCTTCAGTTATCCATAAGCCGTCAACGAGCCGTCGGGAATAGCGCGCCAAACCCAAGTGAACCCCGGCCAAACTCGTCACCGCGCCAGACGTGCCGACAATATGGGCCTTTCCAGTTATCAAATGCTCGCGAACCACATCTGGCGCTTCAAACCGAGCCACATGATCCGCCGCACATTGTTTCATGGCGGCATACCAATTGCGTGTATCACCATGCTCTGGAAACTGATCTGCTAGGGTAACCACGCCAATCGGCGCTGAAAACCAGTGTTCTAACTTTGGCCGCCGTTCCGCCCCACGGTTTACAGCCCAAGAAAGCTCGGTCGAGCCGCCACCTATGTCGACAACAAGGGCACCAACGCCTGTAGGATCAAATAGGTCGGCGCATCCAATTACGGCTAAGCGGGCTTCCTCATTCGGGCTGATAACTTCAAACCGAATCCCGGTCTTTCGTGTAATCTCTTTTAAGAATGAGGCCCCATTGCGGGCAGCTCGGCAGGCTTGGGTGGCAACGCAGCGCAATCGGGCAGGCTTATAGCGCGCGATCTTGTCTGAGCACGCCTGAAGAGCGGCATAGGTGCGCTGCATCGCTCGTTCAGACAACAAGCCTGTCGCTGTCAATCCCTCACCCAAACGAACAATTCGGGAAAAGGAATCAACCACGCGAAAGCCGCCTGGGGCACGCTGTGCCACCAGCAGACGACAATTATTGGTCCCAAGATCCAAGGCAGCGAAACACTGCGCAGGATCGTACGACGCATGGACGCTCTGAAGCGGGCTACTAACCAGTCCCGTCGCAAGCGTTGAAAGGCCGCCGGCCATATCAAACCTCTATATGCGCCGATACTCAGCGCTTTGTTACCTCTATCGTAACATCCTATTGGCGAAGGGCAATCTCTGCGCATGTTTCACAAGAGGTGCTTGCACGACGAAACAATCGTGCATAACTCTGGTACTCAGGAAAGGAGCGCCCTCTCATGTTCAATCAAACAGCGAAGTTTCGAATCGGAGAGATCGTTCGCCACAGGCTCTTTCCATTTCGGGGCGTCATTTATGACGTTGATCCGCAATTCGCCAATACCGAAGAATGGTGGGAGGCGATCCCAGAAAATCTGCGGCCGCGCAAGGATCAGCCCTTTTATCATCTTTTGGCCGAAAATGATGAGACTCATTACGTCGCTTATGTTTCGGAACAAAACTTACTGCCTGACACGTCTGGAGAGCCGGTCGAGCACCCTACAGTTTCAGAACTCTTTACGGACTTTGACGGTAAGTCTTACATGCGGAAGCCAGACATAAAGCTCAATTAAGGCGCGTTTTGATCCGTTTGGATTTAAGTTGTACGCCTATTGAATCGCTCCGCTTGGGTGTAAACTAAAGCCTGCAGAGGTTTCAGAATCAGAGGTGTGCGATGAATACCAAAGATATGGACAGCACACCCCCACCCAATGCCGCTGCGGACTGGACGATAGATCAAAACTGGTCGGCCTATACGTCCGAAGAGCATCAGCGTTGGACACGTCTCCACGAACGGCAGATGCAGATTCTGCCTGGCCGCGCCTGCGATGCATTTATGGATGGGCTCTCGGTTCTGGATCTTCACGGCGAAGGAATCCCTGAATTCGGAGCGCTGAACAAGCAACTTCATGCGATTTCCGGCTGGACGATTGTCGCGGTACCGGGCTTGATCCCTGACAACGTTTTCTTCGATCATTTAGCAAATCGGCGTTTCCCCGCCGGCAATTTCATTCGCTCCGAATCCGAGTTTAATTACATCGAAGCACCGGACGTGTTTCACGATATATTCGGCCATGTACCGATGCTGACCAATCAAGTCTTCGCAGATTACATGCAAGCTTATGGTCAAGGTGGGTTGCGGGCCATGAGCCTCAATAACCTCGACGCCTTGGCGCGGCTTTATTGGTATACGGTTGAATTTGGCCTGATCGCCTCACCAGCGGGGCCCAGAATCTATGGCGCGGGCATTTTGTCATCCCCTGCTGAAAGCTGCTTCTGTCTTGAGTCACCTTCCCCCAACCGGCTCGGTTTTGATCTCCTTCGCGTTATGCAAACGCGCTACCGCATCGATGATTTTCAAGAAACCTATTTCGAAATCAGTGACTTTAATGATTTGTTCCGCGCAACCTCGCAGGATTTCGCACCGCTCTATAAGCAACTTGAAGCCGCCCCAAGCTATGCACCGTCCGAGACCCTGTTTAGCGATACGCTAATTCAGTTAGGTGATCGTACCTACACCCGCGCTGAGCATTAAATGGCAATTCATTAGCTCCAGCCTGCTCTGTCACGACCTTCAAATTACCCTACCCGCCATCGGCTAAGTGCCGATATGACTCCAGCGTCCTTGCACAAACAAAAAAGGCCCGGCGGTTTCGCCGGGCCTTCTATTTAGAATGTGACTAAAATCACTGGAAGGTGAAGGTCACTTCTGCGCGACGGTTCAAGGGTTCCTTGACGCCATCAGCAGTTGGCTTGGCTGGCTTGGATTCACCAAACGCTTCGCCAGTCATCAGATCACCTGGGACGCCGCGAGCAACCAAAGCTTCACGAACCGCAACAACACGCTTCTGAGAGAGCTCAATGTTGTATTGTGGCTTACCGGACAAGTCAGCATGGCCTTGGATCAAGGCTGTCTGATAGTTGCAGGTCTGTGCCGACAACTCTTGCACCGCGTTATCCAGCACGCTGGTCGCTTCTGCAGTCAGGAAGGACTTGTCGTGCTCGAAGTACACCACGAGCGAACGACCGTCACACACAGGTGGTGGTGGTGGTGGTGGTGGCGGTGGTGGAGGTGGTGGAG
>VYLP01000144.1_pt1 | contig 33801 bp, 36 predicted proteins | sample 5114311 | NCBI WGS metagenome assembly VYLP01 (sample SAMN12291775, study PRJNA351875) | freshwater metagenome | isolation source: freshwater lake | place: USA: Michigan, Lansing Lake | collected 2013-08-14 | reverse complement strand
GAATCAATTGGATTTACCAGTAGAGAAGTTTGATCTTTCCAATGGAACGGTAACACAAGTTGGTCAAATTATGAACCAAAGAAGAAGTCATCGTTCTCTCTTACTGGCTGATGGGAATATCCTAATCATTGGAGGTTATTCCGAGAACTCTGGAAACTCATTGAGTTCGATTGAAAAATTTAACCCCTCAACTGGAACCTCAAGTATTGTTGGCTCGCTTCAAATCCCGAGAGCTAATTTTGATATTTATATAAATGGAAATACAGTGTTTGTTTTTGGTGGATTCCGTAATATAGATTCAAAGAATGTGGTAGTGCAAGAAATTGAAAAGCTCAGTTTGACATCCTTTACTAGCCAAGTCATCGCCAGTCTCTTAAAACCTAGAACATCATTTTCCGTAAGAATACTTTATCCAAAAGCGTACTTTTTAGGTGGAGTAACTGAAGTTGGAGATACTATTTACGACTCAGAAGTGATTGATTTAATAAGTAACGAGCAGGCTAATCTCTCTGGAACTTTGCTTTTGTCACATGGCAGCTGTTTAATGAATTTAGACCAAGCCACATTTATGGGCTATGGAATTGAAAAACCTGTTACGGTAAGTTCAATTATTAGTGAAGTAAATTTAAACACAGGTGCAGCGAACCTACTCTTTTCTGGATTAGTTTCTAGAATGTACCCTACATGCGTAAAAATTAAGGATAGTAGGTATTTAATTTTTGGCGGTTTTTGATTTTTAAAACCCCAACCCCGCGAGAGGGATAGTAAGGGCGCATAGCGGTCGCAAAGCGACCGAAGCCCTGGATAGCCCGACCCCAAGGAAGAGAAACCAATGGCCATTAAACAGAACCTAGTCGCTAAGCACAAGCAAAGGTTTGGGGACTCGCCCTAATAAAGAACGTTGGATCTATTTCTACCGAAAGTATGGAGTTTTCAGAGTAATGAGCAAGGCATGAATCGGCAGATGTATGCCCAAGAGAATTCGATGTAGTAGAGATGTGATCGGGAATAAAATTTCAACTTCTCTTTCCTGTAGCTCGATTACATAAAAACGGACACCTTTATACCATAAACATCCACATGATGCAGATTAGTCATCGATATCATCCTGCATTAGATCAATCTTTGCAAAGCCTAGAACCAAATCAAAAATCTCTGTTAGATTAATTCCCAATCGGATGCCATAATACAAACCTAGTGATGTTTCTAGCGTCATGTCGGAATTGCAATGTGCTACTCGGGTATTCGAATCAGGAATCTTGGGTATCGGAACAAATAAGACCATATTCACGGCCTCTGATGACTTGTCTTTTGCTCTCTCGCTCGCTTTAAAAGGTCTATGTTGATTCGAGTTGATTAAGAAATTTGAGTTACCCATCCGATTCATTGAGGAACGACTTCCTGCTGGTTGAAGGATTCGTATTTCTCCATATCCACCTGCTTGATATATACCCATATGACCATTTCTTATTCCGATACCGACAGAACGTTCGTTATTTGTTAATCCTCCTCCGAGACACCAAACCCAAACACTAACTCCTACATTATCTTTTTCTAAGCCAATGGTTATCGTATCCCCGAAATCCTGAATTCGGTGTTTTGTATAGTTTTTAGAAGAAGAGCAGTTTATTGAGAGTAAACACAAACAAGTAATTGTTTTCAAAAGCTTCATAATGATCTGACTTAGTTAGATGGCGTAAAACATGTCAGAGATTCTTTTTTTAACAGAATCTCATAGGTGTTTACCGCAATTGGAAGGGATTACTCATTGTAATCTCTTGGTATTGGTTTATGATTTTAATAAAGAGACCCATTACGGCAATAACAAGGAATTTCATGTATCCAGGCAATGTTTATCAAAATTCGTTTCTAAGACTCGCAAGTATTTAAGAAAATGATCGTTCCCTTTACTGCCATTCTCTTTCTTGTTATGTTTCCTTATCTCATGTCTCAAAAAAAAATAAACCAAGATCGAGGAGTAATACCGTACATACCGGCAGAAAATACAATGGGATATCCGAAAATTCAGTATATACTTGATTGTTCAGAAAAACGAGTCTGTATGAGAAATTGCCCTAATTCAGGTTGGGAAAATAACACAAGTTTACGACATTCTCGAAAGGAATGTTATAGAGAATGTAACAAAATTATTTGCCTCAAACCTATTGAAAGAGAAATTCAATATTAATGTTATTATATTATTTTGAATTTAAGTAATCTTCGCAGTCTACGAGTTTGTGATGATTCCGACAGAGGCAAAATCAGAAAAACAAGAGGGATATATTTTTGAATCCAAAAAGGTTACAGAGTGTTTTATCGAGAACGGAAGAGTTTGATGCCCTGATGAGCCCCGGTGACAAAGTCCTTATCAAACGCAATTCTTATACCTCATTTTGGGGATATTGTTACATTCTTGTTAAAAGAGGTAATTGAAAGAAATTTCTATCTAAAAATGTCATTCTACATTTCAATTTTGTCTTGCTTTAACTGAAAGCAAACTTTACAATCAGGCTATGTCCTTCCTCCAGAATCTAACCGTCAGATCAAGAATTTTATTATTGCCGGTACCATTCTTGCTTTTGATTTTCCTCCTTTTTGCTCTCTATTTTATGGAAGTGAAATCACGTTTGGAATTTTCGCAACTCGAAATCAAAGGTATCCGCCTCATCCAAGAAGTATTACAAAGCGAAGACGCAGGCCATTGGCAAAAAAAGGAAAAAGCTGAAGAAAACCTAACAGAATTGGTAAAAAAATCTGGCTTTCAACTTTCGCAATTTCAATGGGAAGATATCATTCGAGAGATTGGTGACGAATCAAACCTAATTTTAGATCCAGATCTTGACACGTATTATATGATGGAGACCGCGATCGTTTCCTATCCTAGCAGACTCACGCAATTGAAGAAGCTCTCCGAAATCCTTGAAAAATATGACACTGCTATTGGAAGTGATTTGAGTGAAAAGGAAAGATTTGAACTATTGAGCATTGCTTCAAATTTGATTTTTAATTCCGAAACGATTCAGAAAGCAATGCAAAAGGTATGTTTGACCTCACCGGATTATGAAGGAATGTTATGCCAACCTGTATTAATCGAAGAACGTCAGTTTGCTGATTGGTTAAAGACGTTAAAGTCAGAGTTAGCAGGAAACATTGCTTTGAAAAAGCAGTTCAGTTATAGTGAGCAGAAACTCAATGCTTCATTTCTACTCCTCAAAGTGGTATCCGAAAGTTTGTTATATGGATTGGAGAAACGTGTCACTCAAATAAAAAATGCTGCCTTTCTCTATGCATCGATTGCGTTTTTTGTTTTTGTATTTTCGATTCTTTTGATCTATTTTTTAATCCGAAGTATTCTACTCCCATTACATAACATAGGAGATTCGTTAAAGAATGCCGTAAAAAAGGAACAGGTGGATTTGGATGTAAAAATTATAGCTGTTGGCAAAAGCGAAATCAGTCATATAGCAGAAGAATTTTTGAACTTGTTTAAGACTCTCTCTCAAATTCTAATGACGATACGAGAATCTCAAAAGGAACTGGAACAGATTTCCCAAAAAACGGGAGATAGTTCAAATAACCTAACTCAAACTGCTATCCTTTTTGCATCTAACTCTGAAGAGGCGTCGGCGGCTATCGAAGAGTTATTTGTTTCCTACCAAATGATTAGAAAATCTGTGAATTCTGTTACAGAAGGTGTTCAGACTACGGCTAAACAGATGAAAGTGGTCGGACAAATTTTTGAATTTTTATCGGTAGAGATGGATCATAGTCTGGATGCCGCAAAGATCGGAGTCGCACAAAGTGAAAAGAGTATTTCAGAAACTCGAAAAATGAAACTATTTACTGATGAAATTATAAAATTAAGCGAGGAAATTTCCCAGATAACTATTTTTATAAAAGAAATCGCAGAGCAAACAAATTTATTATCACTAAACGCATCCATCGAAGCCGCGAGAGCTGGCGAACACGGGAGAGGATTTGCAGTCGTTGCTGAAGAAATTTCAAAACTTTCCCAAAAAACTCATAGTAGTGTTAAGCGCATCCAAGATTTGATTTTAAAAACTGAAAATTCAGTCAAAGAATCTGTCACCCAAGTTTCCAAAACGGAATTAGAAATTTTTAAACTAAATGAACATGTCTATGAAATCCAAAGGAGACAGATCAGTTTACAAGAAGAGCTTACAAAACAATCATTTATCATCGGTGAATCTGCGGAGGGATTACAATCACTCAGAAGTTATGCGCAAAGTTTAAACGAAGCCGCTGAAGAACAGGAGCGAGCAACAATGGAAATCAAAATCACGATTGATACGGTTGCATTAGATGCCCAATCTCTCACAAGTGAAGCCACTGAATTCCAACGAATGAGTGATCGAAGCCGACATGTTTCAAATCAGCTGACAAGCCTAATCTCAACGTTTAAACTGAACGAAGGAAAGGAAAAAATACAACTTGAATGAGTTTTGAGAAATGCGTAAATGTCCTTCGATGGATTTTTGAACGCGTTATTTCTATCTAACTACACGGGTAATTCGAGATAAAAAACTGCACCACTACCTGGCTCTGATTCGACCCAAACTCGACCTCCTGATTTTTCTGCCAATGTTCTAACAGAGGCTAGGCCGATTCCTGTTCCCATATGGCCTTGGTTATCCCTTTGATCTAAGTTTGTAAAAAGCATGAACATTTTTTCTTGGTCTTGCTTTTTTATTCCAGGGCCATTGTCCTTCACAGAAATCAATATGAATTTGCCTTGAATCGAATAATCAATGGAAATTTCTACGATAGGTTTGTCGTTGTATTTGATGGCGTTTGTCAATAAATTTAAAATGATTTGCTCGAAAGCGGTCGCATCAATAATGAAAGACAGAGTAGTCTCAGGGAGGGAAATATTATACTTGTTTTCGAAATTTAAAAGTTCAATGACTGAAAGTATGGTAGAACGTATGTCTATCAGTGATTTTTCATCTGTAGATTGACTTTGGTTTTTATAAAAAACTAAGACATCTTCTATCATTTTATTAAGCTTTTTTGCAGATGTTTCAAGAAACTCTATATATCTTATATTATTTGAAATGGTTTCATTTATATCATTTTCAGCTAAATCTTTTAACTCATTGATTACCATGATTATAGTGGCAAGTGGACTTCTGAGATCGTGTGAGATTACATAGTTGAATTTTTCAAGTTCCACATTTGTTTTTGATAGTCGAAAAACCAACTCATCTGCATTTTTTTTTGAGATGAGGAGTTCTTTTTCGTATTGTTTTCTCTGTGAAATGTCTACAACTGCTGAGTGAACAAAGTAAGAATCGTTTGTAATATCGCCTTCAATTTTAGAATTAATTAATATGGGTAAAAGCTCTCCATTTTGTTTTTTCATCTCCAAGTTTACTTCCTTCACGAAGCCTTGAATTTGTAATAGTGGTATATAATGTGTCTGAGAATAGATTTTACTCCCAATGCTAAGAATATCCCAAAAATATAATTTGCCTATAATTTCATTTTTTTCGAAGCGAAGCCATTCGCAGAGAGTGGCGTTGATATTTGTAATTAATCCATTTTTTTCGTTAGAAAAATATCCACAGGGAGCTTGGTCGTAGAATTCGGTATTGAATTGGTTTTCTAAATTCACTTTTGTTCTAAAAGATACGCTTGAATCGCCTCAATGGTTTCTTTGGGTGCACTCAAGTGTGGACAATGTCCCGTTGCCTTTAAGAGGGTGAATTTACTATTGTTTATTGCTGAATGAACAAATTTGCCAACGGCTAATGGAGCAATGAAGTCCTCCGAACATTGAATCACGAGAGTTGGAGTCGAAATCAAAGGTAAGTCTTTTCGATTATCACCGCCAAACGTTACTTTTGCAAAATGGATTGCACGCTCAGGATCATTTCGACAAAAACTATTTGTAAGCTCTTCGGTTAATTCAGGTTTGTCGGAATTTCCCATAATGGTCGGAGTGATCGCACTTGACCAGCCTAAGTAATTGCTTTCCAAAGAGTGTGAGAGACTTTCGAGCTCTGCGCTTGAGAAACCTCCAGAATAATCTCCATCATTGATATAACAGGGGGAAGGGCCGACCATTATCAGGTTTTTGAAAAGTTCTGGCCTTTCTATACATGCTAAAGCACCAATCATACAACTAACGGAGTGAGCCACTAAAGTGACATTTTTTAAATTGAGAGAATCGCAGATTTCAATTATGTCATTTGCATAGCCAGTCAAGGAAGAGTATTTTTGAAAATTATAGTAACTCGGATCAGAATTTCCAGAACCGACTAGATCGATAAGAACGATCTTATACTTTTCTGAAAATGCAGGTGTGACAAACCGCCACATACTTTGGTCGCAACCATATCCATGGGCAAACATTAGTACTTCCTCAGAATTCCCTATAATCTTAATGTTGTTCTTTTTTATGACTGATTCCATTGAAATGAACCTTCGATGAATTTTGCTTACTGCTTTGATCAATCAAATTAGAATCATGATTTTTTGCAGTTGCAACCATTCTTTTTATGCCATTTTGATACTTTTTCTTTACATCCAAGATGCTTCTTTATGGTCTAGCCAACTGTCAAAAGGTGTTTTTAAACTTAAAATATAAATAAATTGGGATCATAAGAGACGTTTTGTAAATGTTATATTGTGCATTCTTGCAGACTAATTCACGTTATATATCTTGACTGAAATTGGGGTAGCAATTCCTGACTACCAAAAATAAAAGATGGTGATTGTTTCTTTCATGCCCTGACCATCAATTCATTTTACCTTCTCATCACAAGGGCCGCTAAAGATAGAAACAAGCCACCCCAAAAAGCGGCTCCGAAACTCGGAACCGAGAGAAGTCCTGGGAATAGTCGACTCATTAGGATCAATACGAATGCATTGGCAAAAAGTCCAAGTAGGCCTAAGCTCAAGTAGTAAAGTATCCATCCTAGACCAAAAGTAAATATGACAAAAATCCACCTAACAATCCAGTTGAGAAGGGTAAAGCCAAGAACAATCCAAATGGAATTGAAAATTTCACCTCTTACTTAAAATCAGAATGAATCCAAGGAAAGATAAAAATGACGACTAGTGCTTGAAGAAGGATCGCAAATAAAAAATGAAACATACTTATTTGAACTCGCTAGGTTGGCATCCAGTGCTCTTACATTCACGTATGCGATCATTTAAAAAATTAGTCCTACTTATCGTTTTATTTTTGGCACATTCCATGTTTACAAAGGAACCTCGTTCATCCTTCCAGCTGCATTCTGTATTTCGCTCTTGGATCCAAGCCAGCTGTGATTCTTTCAGCTTTTTTTTGGTAGATGCGTCGATAAGCCCATTGAGTTTTTTATAGGACTCATTTAGCTCTTTATCCGCTTGAAAGAAAACTTTTTGAAGGCAATAAAGGCCATCAAACCCTTCTTTAATGGAATCGCAGTTATCTGCATAAACTGAACTTGTGACAAAAATAGTGAAGAGGAGTGTGAAAAATTTCATAAGTATCCCTTTTGTTGATTTTAAATTCAATCTCATTACGAGGCAATCATTTCAGTTACTCGCTCAATTAAAGAGGCATAAAAATATACGAATGGTATGCGGAAAAAATGAGTCGGAATCCAATATATCCGCTTCCGATGGAAAGAATGTATGTTAGTTTTTTTGTGGCAAAATCATTATGATAAAGAAATTCTTAACTTATTCTAAGGAACGTTATATAAATAAATTAAAATTATACTGGTTAGAAGGAGAAGAGCCTTTTTTTGAACAAGATAAAAATTTTAATGCGAGCCAAGTTTGTTATTTCTAACGACGGTATGGTGTTTCGAGGTAAGACACAAAGAATGAATTAACAATTGTATATAGAGGAAAATAGGAAGAGATGGAAAAGTTACGCACGAGTTTGTCGCGAAAGAAGAGCACTTTGCAAAGTTGTTCATTAGGTGTTATTAACTTGAAAAATGTAGCTATAAATGGATTGTTTGACTATCCATTTATATAATTGTGCTTTAGGTAAAAGTCTCATTCAGCACATGATGTGCCAATTAAATAGATGAGACAATTAGGTTATAGAAAATTAGAAAGGGTTACCATCACTCATTAGGTTGCGGATTGACGGCGTAGTTCCCAAAATATTTTTTTGCAATCGCTTCTTCGAACGAGGATCGCATTTGATCGCGGTAAATATCTTCAATTTTTCCTAGCGGTCTTTGAAAGGGCGCAACAAAGATAAATAGTAGTTGACCCCACATGGAAAAAGACTCCTTTCTTTCAATTTTACCTAAGGTTTTGCCTGCTTTGTTTTTAACTTCCAATTCCGAATTTAATTCAGTGCCTATGTACATAGGAATCAATCCACCCGTAAAACCGAATAAGAATGCAATGCCTTGATTTGCACTAGAGACTTCTTTGATATAGTAACGAATAGTATACTCTCCGTTCGCATCTGATGCTGGAATCAATAAGCCGGTTTCTTCAATCACAGCGTCCAATTGTTTTTTTCTTGCATCTACGAAGACAGGTTCATGTTTGTCATTGTTGCCATTTACGATTGCATCACTTGTAAAATCCATTTTATAGGTAAGTTTCTTAGTCACAGGTGTGGTAACGGAAACAGGCGAAGGATACTTTGCTAATTCATTTTTTCTAAATGTTAAGCAATTCATCACAAGCGGTAAGATCATTAAAACTATGATTCTTTTCATAGGTTGTCCTTTTTGTTTAATTTTTTAATTTGTGGGATTGAATATTCCACCTAATCTTGGCATTTTGAAAGCGTTGCTGACAGATTTCAATACATTTTATGTCTTTGCCAAGATTTATTGATTGCTTTTAGAATACTTGAATTCCTTCGCTAAGTCCTTTTATAATTAAAAAAGTTTATTAGGATTTAGCTTATCAAATATTTCAAAAGAACACTGCATTCGTACTTACTGTAGTCGTACAATGAGTATTTGCCGTTCCTGCGGTATAAGGAGTGCCACCATTACTATAGTATGATAGCACGAGGGGACCAACATCAGTAAACGGGACAAGGCAAGTTCCAACCACGGTTCCCGTTGTATTAACTGCCGCGCAGTTTTGCGTTCCGCTGTAAGTACCTCCTAATGATCCCGTACACGTAGTGGAGGTAAAGTTATTATGATAGCTTGGAACATTATAGCACCGACTAGCGCCTGCAAATCCATTGCAGCTAATTGAAGATGTTCCGAAACTTGCTTGTGATACAACTATCAAATTTACAGTACTTGTCGAGTTGGCTGCGGAAGCATAGATCTCAATATAAACGTCAGCTGTCGAAGGAAGATTAAATTTGATCGCGGTTCCCGTATTATTGGAAGCACTTGTAGCAAGTAATGTTCCAGAGAGTGAAAAACTATTATTGATGTAAATCTGATAATTATTACTACCGGCTCCTCCAAAAGCATTCACAAGATATGTACCCGCAGTCAGATTTGCTTTGTAAATTTTAGTTCTGGGAGTCGTTCCTGTGACTCCCTGAATCGATGTTCCGAGGGTTGGAGTTTCCTTTGTGGCCAAGCTAATGCTGCTCACATCTAGGATACTCAGTGAGCCACTTGATGATCCACTTCGTCCTGAAACACTAACCGATACTGTAGAGCTTGAATTAGAGCTAACTTGAGGTGCAGTGACTGTCAAAGATGTGGTGCTCGCGCTTGTTATGGTCAGAGTTTGTCCACCCCAAGTAACGGTGTTCCCGGAAGTTGTTGAAGCAAAATTTGTACCCGTAATCGTTACCGAGCCACCTTCCATTACTCCCACGCCGTTGCTTATCGGATAGGCCCCAGAAACAGCAGTCATTGAACTTATCGTTGGCGAATTGCCAGTGCTTCCAGAAGCATCAGTACTAGAGCTAGTTCCCGTTCCACGAGACAATGTGAGAAGCGGAAGAAGCGTTTCCGTTTGGTCTGCCTTCTTAGGTGTAGGGCAATGAATTGCATTGAGTGCAATGAGTATGAATGTTAGTTTTCGCAGTATAATACGCATATGTGGAGAATTTAAATCCAAGATAAAACTGTCGAACATTTTTGTTTGGTGGGATTTAAAAAAAAGGGTTAGGCGAAACGATTTTCCGTTTTAGGGATTTCCCCAAGTCCCTTCCCCCGATTTCAAATTCACGAACCTAATCGTCGAGAGATGATCCTCATTAAGGAGCATCATTTGAGAAGAAATATATGTGATGAAGAATAGGTATCCCTTTTGTTGTATTTTGGATTTTAGCGCCTAACTTACCATCTACCCTCATTTAAAGTATCATTCTTTTTTAAGTAAGGATTCATTTGTTCTAATACGTTAGCGTTTAATTTGATATCGATTATAGCAGGATTTCCGATATCTAGAATGTTCCATGTGAAAGAAGATTCGCTTTTTTCTTTTAAGATAATATCTGTCCAAGGAATGAAAAGCTTTGGATGTTGAAAACGAAATAGTATCATTACTCCCATTTCAAGACCTTCTTTGTGATACGAAAGCTTTATAATGCCATTATAACTGGACGTTCCAATTTGCATAGATTGGTAAGGAGTTACGAGCAAAGGTTCTCCTAACCTTTCTGGAAACGGATAAGCTTTGTGCAATTTAGTCCAGCCACCAAAGCGAGATCCTAGAAATAAAATTCCAAACCAAACAAGCAAGAAGAGAGATATGCTCACAAAAAGGATAAATAAAACAAAAAATGTTTCTGAGTTTGATTCCATGGTTCTAGTCTATCCTTCTTTGTATTTTTTCAACCATTTTCAAATTGTTCATGGTTCAATTTTCCACTACTAATTCATAATGCTCCACAGTTGGGAACGGGTCATAATAATGATGTAGGAGGCTTTTCCATTCTAAATATTGAGGTGATTCCCTGAAGCCAATGGTATGATCTTCCAAGTTTTCCCAATCTACGAGTAAAATGTATTTATTGTTCTGCTCCAAACATCTCCTTAGAGAGTGTTTTATATGCCCGTTAATTGAACTAATATATTGTCCTGCTCGGGCAAAGTCTAATTCAAACTGTCTTTCTTGTCCAATCTTTACATTTAATATTGCAACTTCTAAAATCATATTTCTTTCAATCTCTTTTGGTAAGATCCTTCTTTATATTTTGTAAAAATTATATAGTTAAAAAATTATTGATCAATTCTGGATTTCTTAGAAATGATTGCAATGTGTTTGTCTATCCCATGATCACTATTTTTATAATCAATTTCAAAGATTTTCTCTATTTGAAAATTGTTTGATGTTAGAATGGAAGAGATTTCTTTCAATTCGTGATAAAAAAAATAAAGTATTCGGTTATCTTTTCCTACTTTGATTCCAGATTGATTTGGGTTTCCTTCCACGAAGCTTAAATATAACATTCCATTTGTATGTAATGATTCACTTAGTTTGGGAACAAGTGTGATGATTTCTGATTTGGATAAATAAGGTAAACAAAAACCAGAGATGATTCCTTGGACTTGATTCTTTAGCGGCAAGAATTTTCGAATATCAGACAAAGTAAACTTGCAAGAAGGATTGTTCTTTCTTGCTAAAACAAGCATGTTTTCGGCTATATCCATTCCCTCAATCACCAAATCATTTCGTTTTCTGTGAATATAGTTTGTAATATTGCCTGGACCGCATCCTAGTTCTAGAACTTTTGAATTCTTTTCCAATTGATAACAAAAAAAATCATAAGTTTCATTATAAAGAGGAAAATTCATAAATTTCTCTTCATATAATTCTGCGATATCATTCCAAGTTTGGAAAGTTTCTATAAATTCTTCCATATTTATGAAATACTTAATTTATCTGAAAGATAACCAAACATAGTTTAACTGAATTTATAGCATCAAAAATTCACACGGCCATGAATGCTTGTAAATGTGGAACAAACCTTCACTCTCAATAGCTTCCTCCAGCACCGCCTCCACCGGAAGAACCCCCTCCAAAGCTACCACTACTGCTAGACGAAGAACTCCCGCCTCCACTCGAACTACTTGAAGAGCTTCTTTGTAACTGAGGGATGGTTAGTCGGTCTGATGAAATATGCCCACAGTTTTTACAAGAACGGTGAACTTCCACGGAGCCTGGACTATCGTAGTCTGCATCTCGAATGATTTTACTGCTTGTAACTATGGAAGTCCGAGAATCACATTTAAGACATCTTGCAATTTTAATAAATGATGTTCCGTTATATTCATACTCGGGATCAATATTTACATATTTTAAAATCAGACTATGGCTTGCTGGACAGATAAACACATCATAGTCGACGGATTTTAAATACTCTTCGGCTATCTGGCCTTTTTTTAGGAATTCATCATCTTCCTCTTCAGAAAGTTTTCTCATTTGCTGCTGACAAATACTACAGGTTCTAGGTTCGTCTCGTATCACTTGTAACCTTCTTCGTAGAATGCGCATCTTTCCCTTTGTGGAAGACTCTGACCAAAAACAGAAGGGAAAAAACAAAAGGAAGGGTGGGGCAACGTAAGTAGCTTCTGGGCTTTTTGCGATAAAACCTTGGATAAACACGGTTAGAGCAATGGTTCCAAAGAAGTAAGCGGCATAGTATATATATGTAAAATACTTTAAGTAAAAATCGTATTTCTTATAAGGATCTTTAAAGGCATTTGCTTTGGAATCAAAGACTCTTTTTATCGCGAAAAGAACACCTAACAAGAAGACGGAAATGATAGAATGTAAAATCACAGAGGATTGGAAACGTGAATTCTCTAAGTCTTTGTGATATTCTTCTGCTAAAGATTTTTCCTCAGCTGACAATGTATAACGATCATATTCTGATTCGGAAATTGCGCGGCTGAGCGTTATTTTTTCTTCGTCACTCAACTGAGAGTAGGATTTGCCCTTGTAGTCTCTATAGAATTCGCTCAAGGTGGGGTCAAGGGGTGATTCTTCTTGATTTGCCTCTTCGGAAAAAGCTACATCTGCATTAGGATTTTCAGCAGGAAGATCAGACGGAAAAATAGTCGTTCCACTGTTAGTGGAAGAATCAGAAATTACGTCTTGTAACAGATCTTCGGCGGAAATGGACGGATTTTCCATTCTGCGAACCAAGGCTAAAACCGTATCATGGTGGCCTTTCGAAAAATTCCCAGCTTTGAAAGCAGGTATAGCATAGTAATCGATGATGCGCTTTACAATCGCATCGGGTAGATCTCCTTCCAATCCATAGCCGATTTCGATTTCAATTCTTCTTTGGTCGATAACGTGAAGAACGAGTATCCCATTGTCTTTTCCTTTTTTTCCGATGCCCCAAGCGTTAAACAAAGCGACTGCAAAGTCTTTCGGAATGATCTCCCCAATGCTCGGCAAAATTACGACGGCAATCTCGGCCCCAGTTTTTGCTTCGTGGAAAGTGATGATAGCATTGATTTCAATCTCATTGTTTAGTATGCCAGCACTGTCTTGTATCCAGGAACTTCTTTCGATGCGAGGGTTGGGAACTTTGGCGACTTCTTTGTTTAATTCATCTATGGAAGTTCCACATTTCGCCAAAAACAAAAACACAAAGCCAATCGAGAGCAGTTGACGGTTAAGAAAGTGCATAGGTAAAATTGCGAACCGCTGGAAAGTTTGAACAGTTTTTTTTACAGCACTTGGTCGCAAAATGACTCGTATTCTTTTTCCGTTTCGCAGATGAATAGTTGAAACGGAGTATTTTATGCAAATTATCTTTTCTCAAATCAAATGGATCATGATCGTATCAGGTGCGATTACATGTTCGATGTTGCTTGCGACCTTTTCGCCGGAGCTGAATTTAAAATTAACCTTTGGTTCAAATGTAGAGGGCGAGCTAGCGGTAATGATTGTTCGAAACTGGGGAGCTTTGATTGCGCTTGTAGGTGCGATGCTCATTTATGGTGCGTATTCGAAAGCGAATCGCTCCTTGGCATTGGTTGTGGCTTCCATTAGCAAATCGGTTTTTGTGGCTCTCAATTTGATCTATGGACAGGCTTACCTGTCTGTTTCTCTGCCTGCTCTAGTTTTCGATTCCATCCTCGTTGTCTTTTTTTTGAGCTATTTGGCTTGGGAGCGAAAGGGTGGGAAATAAAAAATAAAAAATGAAAAAAATCTCAGACCTTTGTCCTATTTTTTAAACATGGATTGTCCTCCTAAAAACAAAACAGGAGGATTCTATGAAAAAGAATCTCATTACATTTATTTCCAGCTTTTTGCTACTTTCGGTGTTCGAAACGATCATCAATCAACTATTGTTGAAAGATACTTACAGCTCCTTAAAAGAGATTTGGCGTTCACCCGAAGAACTGGCAAGTAAGGCTCCAATTTTTTTGGCAATTTATCTCGTCCATAGCCTTGCGTTTACCTTCCTTTTCAATCAATTGGAAAAGGATCTGGATTGGAAGAAAGGATTGTCAATTGGCATCGCGCTTGGTTTGTTATCAAGATTCTGGTATGCCTATACAAATTACATTGTGTTGCCAATCCCGAATGCACTTGCCTTTCAGTGGTTTATCTTTGGTTTGATGGAACTGTCGTTAATTGGAGCGATTGTAGGTGGAATTTTAAACAAATTGAATGATGAAGGAAAAAGATAATGAAAGAGTTCATTCTGCTATTTAGAAATCGTACAGGTGAAAATGGTTATATCCTTTCACCAGAAGAAATGAAAGAGACCATGCCAAAATGGGAATCATGGATTGGCGAAGTCATTCAAAGTGGAAAATTTGTCGCAACACAACCGCTAGACTTTGAAGGGAAAATCGTCCGCAATTCGGGTATAACCGATGGCCCATATGTCGAAGTAAAAGAGATTTTGGCAGGTTACTTGATATGCAAAGCAGAATCTATGGAAGACGCTTTGGCTATCAGTAAAAAGTGTCCCATATTGGATTATGAACATGGTAGTGTCGAAGTAAGAGCTATCAGTCCATTTTCGATTTGAACCAACAAAATAAATTACCTCAAGAATTTGATCATCTTTTTCGAACGGAAGCGAGAAAGATGATCGCCGTACTTGTGAAGTTATACGGATTCCATCGATTGGACTTGGTGGAAGATATTGTACAGGATACATTTTTATCTGCACTCGATTCGTGGACGTTGAATGAGTTGCCTCAAAATCCATCAGCTTGGCTATACGCTGTCGCCAAAAACAAAATCATAAATCAGATCAAACGAGAGAATAACTATGAAAAAAAAATAAAAGAAAACATAGGTATCTTTTCGCTTGAATACACCGTCCTTTCAAAAATGGAAGAAGCGAAGAATGAAATAGAAGATACACAACTCAAGATGTTTTTTCGAATCTGTAATCCTGAAATTCAAGATGACTCCCAAGTGGCTCTCGCCTTAAAAACCTTGTGTGCATTTAGTATCGATGATATTGCCAGATCATTTTTAGTTTCCAAAGATACGATAAACAAACGTTTGTTTCGTGCAAGGGAGAAAATTAGAGAATCAAAAATGGAACTCGCCTTTCCTGAGCCCAATTTGATACAAGAAAGGACCAATCGCGTTCTAAAGTGTATCTATTTGCTCTTTAATCTTGGTTACTACTCATATTCTAACGACACCGTTTTGAAAAAAGATCTTTGTTTGGAAGCGATGAGATTGACCGTTCTGCTAACAGAAAATGAAAAAACTAATTTACCGAATGTAAACGCACTTCTATCGCTTATGTGTTACCACAGTTCGCGCTTTGAAAGTCGTGTTTCAGAAAATGGCGAAATCTTTACTTTGGATGAACAGGACAAAACGAAATGGTCCAAAGATTTAATCGAAAGAGGGCATTATTACCTTTCTAAGTCAATCAGCGAAACCAATGGTGAGTATCAAATTCAGGCCATGATTGCATATTTGCATACGATCGAGGATTCTCCTTCAAAATGGTCGCATTTACTGGGTTTGTATGATAAACTTTTTGAAATCAGTCAAAGCCCAATTGTAGCCATGAATCGAGCATATGTTCAAAGTAAGGTGCTTGGTGAAGAGTTTGCTTTGAAAGAACTATTACAAATCAAAGGATTAGAGAACAATCATTTGTATCATTTGTTATTATCAAAGTTATATCAAACAAAGGACTTGGATCTAGCAAAACATCACCTCAACGTTTGTATTCAATATTGTCCTTCTGATTTAGAAAGAAACATCATCAAAGATAAAATGAAATCATTGATCGATAAATAAAATTACAAACAATCCATTCGTAACACAAGTCTAGGTTTATCCGGTATAGGGGATCTGTGAATAGCACCATATCCTCGATTACCAGGATATGCTTCCCCTTTTAACAAACAAACATTGCCAGGTGCAACTCTTTGTATTTTGGATGTGTCAGGCACGAGGTGGTCATTCCTTCCACAACCGAGATGGGTTCTATCGCAGTCTCCTTCCTCTACCCATTCAGTGCCGATACCGACATAAGTAGTGATCAAACGAATCGGCACAAAATCCACATGAAATAATGGACATTGAACTGTTGTTACCCGAGATAGGCCTATTTGAATTTTTTTATTTCCATTTAGCTTTTGAAAGATGGATTGAAGTTTGTCTACATCCTCTAAAAAAAGAGACTCACCTGGAAGCTGTGACCTTCGATTCATTCTTAAATGATCTCGGTGACCTTCCGGCAATTCTACACATAGATTTGCATATTCAAAAAGGGAATCGTGTAAAGATCTTTCCCAAATTACTAGGTTTATTTCTGGGTTGAGAATTTGATCTACATCCTCCGCAGAAGAAATGACCAAATGTCTTGATGTTTTGGAGAGTGTCTCGTATGGCATTAAATGCAACAATGTTGCATATGACATTCAGTTGCAACTAATTTTTCCCTGTCAGACTTTTTTTGGTTACTTTCTATAAGTTTTCGATACAATACCGATCATGAGCCCAAATATTTTTTTAAATCTAATTTTGAAACTGACGATTCTTTGTTTGAACTTCTTTCTAATTGGAACTTTGTTTCACTGTTCGCATAGCAAACATTCTGGAAGAGCAAACCAACACATGCACCAAACACCTACGAATGAACTAATCCAAATGTTTGAATCAAAAGAACGAGATGAATTTCAAGCACCCGAAAAAGTAATCCAATTTATGGGCAATTTAAAGGGCAAGAAGGTCATTGACATCGGTGCTGGAAGTGGTTATTTTACATTCCGTTTTGCAAAAAAAGGAGCCTTCGTGATCGCAGGAGATGTTAATGACGAGTTTTTGGATCATATCAATTCCAGAAAGTCCAAGGAAGATTTTTCTCCAGGCACGATCACAACGAGAAAATTAAGTTATGATTCACCTAAACTAAGTAATGCTGAGGTGGATATTGTATTTATTTGTAATGTCTATCATCATATGGAAAATCGAATTGAATATCTTACACTACTTCACAAAGGTCTTAAAAAAGAAGGAAAGATCGTTATCGTTGATTTTCCCAAAAATGATAAAACAATACCATTCGGCGGTCCACCTTTGGAGATGCGAGTTTCAGAAACAGAAGCGAAAGAGGAATTGGAAAAAGCCGGATTTAAAGTAAAAAAGGTCGATAGCAAGCTTCTACCATACCAATATATTTTGGAAGCTATGATCCAGTAGACTTAGCTTTCGGATTACGAAAGTCCAAATCTTTCAGAAAATTCTTTCGGAATGATGGCCGGTCGTCCAGATACAAAATCGAACCAAACGATATCTGCGCCGGCAGTTACCACACATTCATCCCGTTCATTCCACATCGAACAGACTATATGAAAACCTCTGGATGTCATAGTGTTCACTTCCAAAGTAACTTCCAAGGTTGCGGGAAACATTACTTGTTTGCGGAAATCCATTTCTAAATGCGTGATCACGGGACCTGTCTTTGCTGGTTTTAATGGTGAGTCCCAGATCCCTACGGAAGAAAAAAAATCTGCACGAGCTGATTCAAAGTATCTAGCATACGTTACATTGTTTACATGTCCAAAGGCATCCATTTCTCCCCAGACGACACGCTGGGTAAAATTATGTTTGTATTTAATCGGTTTTGACATGGTATTTGTAAACTGTCCTTCCTCAACCTGCTTATAAAAGCTCTCTTATCCAACAAGTTTATTTTGTTAATGAATACAAAGCAGTGATTCTGAATTGTCTTTAGATGCTTGAACAGAAAATTAAATCGTTATTCAATGATTTTAATTCGGGCTAGCTGAATTTTACCTATTTTTCATTCTGACTTCAGAATGACTTCAGAAGTGATTGCAAATCATCTTAATAAATTCTATTACGTATTCATCCTAGCTACCCTTCTGAATTTGACCGAATGTAGGCCGTTAGACCTTCGAAATGATTGCGACCCACGCTCTTCCGACTTTTTACGCAATGCTGTTTTGGTTCAAATTTTCAATATCCGAAGTTCAGGGTGTTATCCATCCTCGAATCAAGAAATACCAGAAGGCAAACGTCCTTCAATATGGGGCTTTTATTCCTTAAATGCGGGAAATGCTCTCGTCCGCGATATAGTTATCCAAGATACCAAGGCATACGTCGCAGGAGTTTTCGACTACATTGCTCCCAATACAGGTTCTCTTGTCATGTTAAATGAAAGTGATCAAACCTTGTTGCCGGAATTGAACTGTCCTTATTTTGAGATCGATGGATCGGTCAATCAAATCATCGGTGATGGCAGTGGGAATGCGATCATCGTAGGTGTCTTTAGTCATGTGTTTGGTGTGAAACGGAAAGGAGTCGCTAAAGTAAAGTCTGACTGCACTTTAGATTCATCGTTCAATGTAAATATGGCAGATTCCTCCGCAGAAGTTAGAAGTGCACTCGTATATAATGGTAAACTTTTTATCGCTGGTGTCTTTTCGGGAACATTTTCAACGACCGGATCTGAAACCAGATCGAATCTTGCCCTCGTGGATCTTTCCACAGGTTCTTTAGATACAGCTTGGAATACGGGTACCAATGGGGATGTTAACGTGATTGTCTCAGATGGAACGTCCCTATATTTAGGGGGATCCTTCGGTCAAGTGGGTGGGACCGCTGTGAACAATCTTGCTAAGGTCGATTTGTCTACAGGCACAACCATCTCAACATTAGGCGAACCTGATGCCCTAGTTCAAGCCATCGTGATTGATGGATCCAATTTGTATGTAGGTGGGAACTTTAGTAATATTGATGGAGTTTCGACAAATTTCCTCGCAAAAATCAATAATACAGGAACAATTGATTGGGGAAACAGCAGTATTGATTCTAATGTTCAATCATTATTCTTAGAAAATAACAAACTATATGTGGGAGGAAATTTTGGTAACCCTCGACCTGGTTTGATCACAATCAATCCTTCCACTGGAGCCGATCTCGCAAAAGATTTTATTGTAACGAGTGGGGCTGTCACAGGTATAAGTAAAATTGAAAATAATTTATATCTATTCGGAAGTTTTCCCAATATTTTGAATTCTTCTGTAGCTTATATTGCAAAATTAGACCCATCGAATGACACCATTTTAAAATGGGATGCAAAAATCGCCGGCCCGAACTCAGCCGACCGAGGAGGTGTTTTTAAATTCCAGAATGGAAATCTGTTAGTTGGAGGTTCCTTTCCCGCATTACAAGGGAAGGCGAGATCTTACCTCGCTGAAATTGATTTACTAACTGGTCAACCTACAGATTGGAGTCCCACTTTCACCCAGCCTGGAGGTGTCGAAGTGGTTCGAGCGATTCATCAATTTCAAAATCGCCTTTATATCACGGGCACATTTACGGCAATAGATTCCGTAACGAGGACTCGATTTGCCGCCTTTGATCTAAGCTCGACTGCCAAGCCAGTGTTAAATGATATCAATGTTTCGATCTCTGGATACACACAAATCATCACAAAAATCACAGACTATAAAAATCAGATCTATGTTTCTGGTGGTTTTGCCAATGTCAATGGAGTTCCCATCAATCACATTGTAGCCATCAACCCTGAAACAAAACAGCCATCCTTTACCTTCAATCCTAACACAAATTTTGGAATCAACGATCTAATCCCGCTTTCAAATGGAAAGTTGGTAATAGCAGGAGATTTAACATTGATCAATGGCTCGACTACCATCAATCGATTTGCAGTTGTGAACGAAACAAATGGAAACTTAATCCAATCGCCTGGCGGAGCAAATATTGGACTACTGAATCGAGCAGTAGAATATAATAATAATTTGATTGTCGGATTCCAAAATACTGCCGCACCTACCGGAACAGGTTGTTGCATTGGATTTTATGATATCGATAGCCTTCAGCCCATTTCTAAAGATTTTGGAATTCTGCCAATTGCCGGAGGTAACGTATCCAATTTGTATTTAGTGAATAAGGAGTTGTTTGTACTCGGATCGTTCACGAGCATTCTATCGGAAGCACGAAGAAATTTTGCATCGATCACATTAGATGATTCTAAACTGACAAGTTTTTCACCTATTTTTAGTGCAGAAATCTATTCAGTAAAAGCATCAAAAACGGATTTTTATTTTCTAGGAAGATTCGTGACTGTGGATGGAAGAAAGCGCAGCTCACTTGTTAGGTTTCGAAAAAGCGATCGATCGATTGCCAATTGAGCGGTAATTGACCTTAACTGTATCTATTTTTCTGCTAACCAGTCTAAATAGTGAGATCAAGGACAAAAACTTTGACTCGCTCAGTTTTGCCTCTGATTTGCATAAACTCTTCCGATTTTTTTTGGAGTGGTTTGAAGTCTTCACAAGTCTCATCAAAGCTTGCTTCTGTAATGAGTATGGGACTACCATACTTTTTGGTCGCAGACTCGAGTCGACTCGCCAGATTGACTGTTTCACCGATGACGGTCATCTCGCGTCTATTTTCTGAACCGATATTTCCTCGTATCACCGGACCGGAAGCAATGCCTATACCTATCTTTAAGGGAGGAAATCCAAATGATGAAATTTCTGAATTTGTAAGTTCCAATTCTTTTAAGATTTCGGCAGCGGCTCGCAAAGCAGAAAGTTTGTGTTGACCCCTTGTTAGTTCCTCATCAAACACAGCCATTACTGCATCACCAATAAATTTATCAACGAATCCATCATTGCGACTTACGATGTCAACGATTCGTGTAAAATGAATGTTGAGTAATTTGACAATATTTTCAGGTGGATGCAATTCCGAAAGTGAGGTAAAGGATCGAATGTCTGTAAAAAGAACCACGGCCTCTATTTTATCACCCTCGGTTTTTACTTTGCCACCTAAAATCATATCTCGTATAGCAGGAGATACATAGTGACCAAACACTGTTTTGATGATCTCCTTTTCTTCGAGTTCGACGCCCATTTGGTTTACCGTATCTTCCAAAAGACCGAGCTGGTCATCACTGTGCACTGGAATTCTTTTTTTATAATTTCCTTCACCGTATTCTTTAAGAGCACTCTCCATGGATTGAAGTGGATTCAAAAAAGTTTTACTGTTGAGTAAGGTTAGGATTCCACCGAAGATCCAAAAGATTCCTCCAATGCTACAGGATACATAAAGAACACGTTCTAATTCAGAATCGTCGTGAATTCCATGTTTGATGGCAAGTAAAATGATCCCGAGTATTGAGACTACAGGTAAAACACCGCTCACCAAAAATGAGTCTCCGAAGCGTAAAAATAATGAAGGAACTTTGATTTTCCAATTCACTTTGATTTTTGACTCAGCAAACCAATATGGGATCAATAGAAATCGATTTAAAAATTCCGATGAGTAAAAGACAAAAACAGCGGTTAGAATGGTCGATATAGTAGCAGTGAAGAGAAATGGTAGAACGGTAAAAAAATCAGGTTTAAAAAAATACAGGACGAGGTTATCAAAACAATTGATCGTCCAAATGGACATAATTAGGAATGCAGGAAAATTATAAATTCGTGTTCTGGCCTGCGATAGATCTTTGTTGGGTAAAAATGTTCCACCTTTGTGTGCAATAAAAACTGGCAAAAGAAAATAGACGTTAGCTCCGATATAGAGAATTTCTGAAGAAACCAATAAAACCTTTCCTAATAATGGCATTTGAAAGCTAGATATGGGATATTGCAGTAAGTATTCAGAAATCATATACTTTCCCGCAAAGAGAGTGAGGGCTCCCAAAGATTCTGCCAAAATGCAGGGAAATGCGATAAGAAGGATTGGATGGTATTTTAGAATCAATGATTTCATTAGTTCCTCTTTGAATCCATTTGCTAACATTTAGCATAGGAGGAGAATCATCACACTCTTATTTTTTAAAAATTTGGCTCTGATCCTCCAAATTTTCCATTCAATTTGAAAAAAATAAGGCAGAGCCTCACTGTCCAAAGTGCCGTTCGGATCGAGTGTGCTTTATAAAGAGAACGGTATGTTTCCAATGTAAAGAGTGAGCCGAGTCGTTCGTGCGCAGGAACTGCCCAAAAAAAAGTGACAATCCAAACAAATGCTACAAGCAAAAAATCGAAAAGATTGCCCAGGTCAAATTGCATCCATAAAGCAAATGAAGTCACAATTAATTCACCAAGCATAATTGGTGCGGCAATCATTGTAATCCGAAGGCTATGGAAAGTGTGATATTCTTTAAAATGAATTTCTTTTAATAACAAAAAATTAGGATATATTAATATTTGTACTAACCAGGTTAAGCATACACTTGCACCGGCTAGTATCAAGTTGATTTGTTGTAATAAATCTAAATTCATAGATGTCTTTGTTTTTACAAAGTGAACTACTTATAATTTTTAATGTCAGTTAGACAGTCACTTTTTAACATTATATTTGATCCAGTTTGAAGGTATGTTTGCAAAAAAGTTACAAGTGCACTTGTGCCTGTATTTGCGTAGTACATTACACAGGTAGAATTTGAGCAGTGTTTCCCATTGGAAGTATCTTGATGTGCACTAGAAAGTGGAACCCCATTGTTAACCAAACCTAATGCGTGTCCCATTTCATGTACAAGTGTTGACTGCTCAACATAAACTCTAGTGGCCGTAGTTGCAACTCCTGCACTAATCGATGTTATGACTGGTTTGAATATAAATAAATATGGGGTTCCCGTTAGATTCACTCCAATGACATTTTGGTTGCTACTGCCATTTTCATTAAAATAACCATTTAAAAATGCGACAAAAAATCTACCCGTATCCGAAGTTGAGGCAGATTTTCGATATGTTTTTGCAAAATCCAGTAGTTCACTATTCGTCCAATTGGTTTTATTTTGAGAAGATAAGGATGTCATCGATGAAGTACTCGATGGGATCGTAAAGGATACGGATTGACCGCGGTTGTTGAATATTTCCTTGATATTGTCTTCGAAAATTCCCCATACCGTTTTCGTAGTTGCGGTTGCTGGATTTGTAAAGCTACCTGTGTATGGCTCCGCACCTTCTTCATAGATTACTTGGACTTCCAATTTTTTCATCGTGGAGTAATACGTAGAAAGATTGTCGAACTCACTTATACCAGTTGTTGCAGTCAATAATTGTCGTTGAAGATAAAGCAATGTGAATGCATTTGTTAGCGAATCATTATCGCTAGAAGAAGATTCGCAGTGATTTGTAAATAACATTGTCAGTAAAAGTAGTGTGTAGATTCGATTTCTCATATGGATTTTATCTCAATAAAGTTAGTTCTGCAATCTTAGCTGACAAATTTCTTATTGTCGTCCATATCGGACGACTTGGACATAATTTTGTATTGGGTTGGTGTCTTACCTGTGATTTGTTTGAAAACCTGATTGAAATTTGATTTTGAATTGAATCCAGAAGAGTAAGCTATTTCCAAAAATGTCATTTTCCCAGAGTTACGAATTTTGTCTTTGGCCTCTTCTACTCGATACTCAGCTAAAATTTGATAGAACTGTTTTTGTTCTACAATTCTTAAATACTCTGAAAGTTTGTGATTCGAAATATTCATCTTCTCTGCTAAATTACCCAAAGACAGATCATCTTTTAAATAGATTTTTTCAACGCTGAATAGATGCGAAAAAGTAGTTCTTAATTTCTCTAAATCTATGTTCGCTAGCTGAGATTTGCGATACTTCTTTTCAAAGATTACTTTTTCTTGAAGGTCCAAAAAAAAGTTTGGGAATCTCTGTTTAACTAGATAAAAAAAACATAAAATGAAGCCGGCATAAATGGAGACGACTACATGTGCGAGGGATCTATTATAAATATAGGAAAATAAAAACAAAATTGGAAAAAAAAGATTCAGTATTATAGAGATAATGAAGAATATTCTCAATTTTGGATCTTTCCATAATCGATCGAGTTTAATTAAGAATAATAATTTTACAAGTGGAGAGAGGTAGAAATAAAATAACGAAGATAATGCTAGAACCACTCCAACTTTCACTTGGATCGGCAAGTGCTCTAAGTTTATTTTTCCATTTTCGCTGATCAGCTGATTAAGACTTGGATCTCGAAAATAGAAAGGAATCATTAAAATTAAAACGATCAACGTAGGAATGCTTTTTTTATAAAATTTTGAGATAGGTTCGCGTAGATTTTCAAAGGTGATATATAAATACCGCTCGGATATCGGGCCGAGCAAAGCAAGGAATGGGGTAGGTGATAAAAATAAAAAACTATAATGGTAAATTAAATTTGAATGTAACAAGAAGGAGTGAAAGAAAAAAATTCCGCCGGTTAAAAAAATGTAAGCTAACAAATAGTTTTGGTCTGTTTTCTTTTGTAAGCTTAGTTCACCCAAGAAGAACAAAAGAGAGAAAGATGTGAATGATGTTAGTAGATATAATTCCATTACGTATTACAATTTAGAATCAAAAAGAACATCTTCATTTCGAATTCAGTTTGGTTAGACATATTCCAAAGTCAAAGGCAAAATGATAAGAGACAATCTGTCAAAAATTGTTTGACTGGATTTTTTTTATAGATCATAAATAGAATTGAGGTAGTAAACGCATGTCTTCCATCCAAAAAAAACGATTTTTCACGATTCCGGCCCGGATAGTTCGGAATCTAATGATTGCCTGTTTGATTCTTTCGCCAATCTTTCTCTCCTGCAAAAAGGAAGAAAAAGAGGATAGAAATGGTTTATTCCTTCTTTTTCTTTTGAATCGAAATACTTCCACTGAATCGACTGGATTTTTTATCAATATCCCAGATGGAGTCGCAAAGTAGGTAGCATATGAATCGATACATACTCATTTCACTCGCTTTATTCTTTTTAGTATCTATTGATTGGGCTTGGAAAGAGACCATTTCCAAATACTCACTTCGTTCAAATAAGCATTTCGAATTTCAAGTCCAGTTGGGAAGTGTTAAACCTGTTTTTGCGGCAAGTTCCAATTGGGATGGAGTTCGTGATGTTGCAAAATTTACAAAGGACATTGTCAAAGGAATCGACACATTGCTTTCACAACTTGCAACGAGTGCCGTTCTGAATCAAACTACGACTGTCACTTCGGTCAATGGAAACTATACGCTCCGTTATACACCCAATTTTAATTCTTCGGTTACAAGTACAGCACTTGGTTCAAAAACTTACAAATCAAGTTTTGAAATTTGGCTTGGATCGGGCTCGAGTGCCACTAAAGCACTGGAATTGTACTTTGACAGTTCAACAGATAAGTCGGTTGGTAGCGGTGTACTTGCGATCTGGCAACCTAACAGATTTGATACAACCTTAAATTCGGCAAACAGGCAAATCGAATGCGCAATGACTGGCGGATCCACCAATGGAACGATGATTTGTTCTTGGAATGGACCCATAGAAGCTTCTGGTGGGATCCAAGCTGGTCGCATCAAAGTCACGGCTAGTGCGTCCGCTGGTACGATTAGTTATAAGGCGCTTGCGACACCTGTGACAACTACGACCTGTACAGGCGGTAATTCGGATTATTACGCCATTGCGTTTATCACAAAGAATGTAACTCCTTTTTATTCGACTGCAAAGTATGGATTCAACGATGGTGCCATCGCTTCAACTCTATGTGCGACTGCCAATTCGAATAATAATGCTTATTTCAATATAACAAGCAACCCGACTGCCACAGGTTCGTCGAAGTATTTTGTGACAGATGGAGTGACTTCAGATACAAATTCTTTTAATACAGGTGGAAATTTGTATCCATCGGTTGCTTCCGTTGATTCACTTTTTTCTGAAATGTCCGGTGGATCCGATACTGATCTGACAATTGCGAAGCTAACTGCTCTGAGCGTCGCCTTTCGCAGTACGGTTGCCCCTTAGTTTTTTTGCATCAAATTGTGCATTTTATGTTTGACATAGATTATTTTCTGTGCTACTTTGTGTATTCAAAAGGAGCACAGAAATGTCTAAAAAAGCAGTCAAGATCAAATCAAAAAAGTTACACGTGGAAATCGCGCCAGTCAATTGGTTTAATATCAAAAAGCAACTGGAAGAGGTGAACCAGGATCCGAATCGAGTAACGTTAGAAGTAAAAGCTGATCACATCATCAATCAGGCATTGGCGAAGTATCTATCAAACATTCAGGCGTCGGCTTAGGAGAATTCCAATGAAAGCCAAAGCAAAGAAAATCAACCTTCAAATTGCCCCAGGCAATTGGTCTAAAATGCAATCTCTTGTAACTTCATTCAATGAAAATCCTGAGCGAACAGCTCCAAAGATGAAGTTTACAGATGTAGTGAACCAAGCGATCCAAGATTTTTTTCCAGCGACTGGAGAAACATCGACCAAGGAGGCGTAATCATGGAAGTAGCTGAAGTTTCTTCAATAACAGACGCTTCGTTTCACGTACTCAATAAAAGTGAAAAGAAAAAGAAGAAAAGGAATAAAAAACTGAAGCGATGGGAACGACTGTCGATCGTCACAAAGACACTTTCTTTTGAGGACGAGCCTTACGTACATTTTGATCGTGAGATTTTTTCTTTAGAGATTGGCATCCCAGTTGGTATTCCTGGTCGAGCTGGTACGGATGGAAAGAATGGTGAAAGAGGCGAAAAAGGTTCACAAGGCCCTCAAGGACCCCAGGGAATCCAAGGAGAACCTGGCCTACGAGGGAATGCAGGAATTGGAATCAAGTATGCTGACGAGCAACTAGCTTCGCATACTTACTTTTACATCGATGGCAAGGGAAATCCAGAATTCTATGCGAACGGTAAAAAGTATAAAGTTTCAATCTCTGAAATTACTTAGTCGATGCGACTCTAAAATCAGGAGACCAACTAACGTTCAGGTCTCCTGAAATCTTTAGCCATACTCACCTCTGACGTATCTTGCCGTTTTATCTTCTTTCGGTTGGTTGAACATCATCTGTGTATCTGAAAATTCGATTAATTCTCCTAGGTAGAAGAAGGCGGTTTTATCACTCAATCTTTTGGCCTGTTGCATGTTGTGAGTTACTATAACAACCGTTAAGTATTTAGCTAAATCACGAATCAATTCCTCTATTTTTAGAGTGGAAGCTGGGTCAAGTGCAGATGTTGGCTCATCTAACAATAATAATTCTGGGTTTAGGACAATCGCGCGAGCGATACACAATCGTTGTTGCTGACCACCCGATAAAGTAGAGGCAGGTCGGTTGAGTATATGTTTAACTTCGTCCCAGATCGCTGCTTTGGTTAAAGCATCCTCGACTTTTACTTCGATGGTGTATTTGTCCGTTTCACCATTGACACGTAATCCGTATGCGACGTTTTCAAAAATGGATTTTTGGAACGCTGTGGGTTTTTGGAATACCATTCCGATTTGTTTTCTAAGTAAATTTACATCCATTTCTTTTCTGTAAATATCCTTATCATAAAAAGTGATCGTTCCTTCAGAATTGAAACCGTCCACGAAGTCATTCATTCTGTTGATGGATCGAAGCAGTGTAGACTTACCACATCCTGATGGACCGATTAGCGCGGTAATGTTATATTTTTCTATAGCTAAATTGATACGATGTAAGGCTCGTTCTTTACCATAAAAAACGCTGAAATTTTTAATCGTCAATAAATCCATTCTATCCTTTTTTTCGTAGCCTTAGGCTACCCGCGATTGTATTTAAAATAATAATTAATAAAAGCAGTACGAGAGAAGTAGAGAAGGCAATTTCTCTCGAAACATTCAAATCGATCCCACTTGTTGCCATTACATAAATATGATAAGGTAATGCCATAACCTGAGAGTCCAGACTGTAATTGACATTAGGAGTATAAAATGCGACAACCGTAAAAAGAATAGCGGCCGTTTCACCTGCCACACGACCAATGCTTAAAATAAATGAAGTAATGATCCCAGGCATTGCCATAGGCAATACAATGACAAAGATGGTTCGGATCTTTGATGCTCCTAGAGCATAACTAGTTAAGCGATAAATGGGATCTACAGCCTTTAAACTTTCCTCGGTTGTTTTGATAATTAAAGGAAGAATCAATATAGCAAGAGTCAAACTACCAGAAAGCAAACTAACACCAAGCCCAAACCACTTCACAAAAATCGAAAGACCAAATAAACCAAACACGATAGATGGTATCCCAGCTAAATTTTGCGTCATGATTCTTGTGATATATCGTAAAATGCGTATTTCCGAATATTCTGCCATATATATTCCAGCAAAAACACCTAATGGAAAAGCAATTGTGCAGCTAAGTGTAATTAGTAAAAGAGAGCCAACGATCGCAGGAAAAATACCACCCTTCATCATTCCATCAAAAGGATTTTTAAAAATAAAATCCAAATTTAGACGAGGTATACCTTGCCAAACTATGAATAGAATTATCGAAAGTATAAGAATAAATACAAGCAACGAAATGAATTGAGCGAATGCAAAAACATAAGCTTCAATTTTTGATTTTTGCGGCATGGTCCATTCCCATGATTGCACTAGCAATCAAATTGAAAAAAAATGTAATAAAGAATAGTATACTTCCTAAAATAAAAAGAGATTCATAATGCAAACTACCAACGGGAGACTCTCCTAGTTCTGAGGCGATAGTTCCTGTTATTGTCCGTACTGATTCTAGTGGACTCACTGAAAAGAGAGTGGAATTGCCGGTAACCATAAGAACTGCCATCGTTTCACCAAATGCCCGGCCAGCACTGAGGATGATCGCAGAAAAAATACCTGATTGTGCCATAGGAAGTGAGATTCTAATAATCGTTTGTAACTTTGTCGCACCTAATGCTAAACTAGCTTCCTTAACCTCTTTATTTACACTGCGTAATGCATCTTCGGATAAGGAAATCAATGAAGGAAGTGAAATGATTGCAAGCACGATCCCGCCAGCAAGTACAGTTTCTCCTCGATCCAAATTGAACGTAAGTTTAATTGTAGGAACTACATAAACTAGACCGAACAAACCCAAGATCACGGATGGAATACCTGCAAGTAATTCAATAAAGAATTTTTGAAATTTAAGAATTCTACTAGTTGCAATTTCAGCAAGAAATACGGCTACGATAAGCCCTATTGGGACTGCTATGATCATTGCTAGAATAGAAACATATAGACTTCCATAAATTATAGCGGCTGCACCAAAGTCAGGAAAAGGATTGGAATTGGGATACCAGTGATTGCGGAATAATAAAGAAATTAGAGTCACTTTTTCTAATTTGACCCGAGTTAGCTTTGGATCTAAAAATCGTTTTGGAAAAATGCCGATTACATTTGGGTGAGAATCGATATATTCATATATTACAGTTTCCGCATTCTCGTAGCGTTTACCTAATTCTTCTGCAGAAAACTTATCCTCTAAACTCTCTAGAGTCAATATTTCAATTTTAGTAGGCTCCCATCCCAATTTGTCCCAAGTTTCAATTTCAGAGGTATTAATTTTACGAAGTTGCTCCGAACTGAGTTCGGTGATGGGGTTTTCATTGCTTACGACTACTGCATATCCAGTTTCAATTTTATATTTATTAAAGATAGAAGAACCCTCGCGAATCAGGAATACTGAAATCGCAAGAATGATGATCGTTGTAAATACGCCTGAGGCATGAATCATTGACCAAATGATTCTGCCTGGAATTTTTGACTTAGTTGACAGGTACGTAGCCTTTGTGTGTTACAAGTTTTTGTCCATACGAAGAGAGCACAAACTCAATAAACGGAGCGATTTTTTTCTCCTGACTTTTGTCATAAAGGAGAAACAATGGCCGCGCGATTGGATAAATTCCTTTATGTGCATTATTGAAATTTGGAAAAATAAAATCTTTACCGTTATAAGAGACAGAGATTGCTTTTATAATGTTTTCTACATAGGCAAGACCCACATAACCGATAGCTCCTTCGTTTTTACTCACTCCATGCACAATCTGGGCACTAGCCGCTGTTGAAATAGCGTCTTTTGCAAATTCTTTTTTGTTCATGACATGTTCTTTCATAAACTCAAATGTACCAGAACTAGATTCTCGAGTGTAAACAGTAATCTTTTGATCTTGTCCGCCTACATCTTTCCAGTTTGTAATCTTTCCGGTAAATATATCTTCAAGTTGTTCACGCGTTAGTTTTTGAATCGGATTATTAGGATGGACGATGATTGAGAGAGCATCAACAGCGATTTTTTCCGTTACAATATCGAGCTTTTTCTCTTCAAATTTTAACTTTTCACCTAATTTTACATCTCTAGATGACATTGCAATATCAGCCGTTCCATCAAGCAAAGATGTAATTCCGTTTCCACTTCCTCCACCAGTTGTGGTTATGTTAGCATTCATCTTTTTTACGTAGGCTTCTACCTGGAGTTGCATCATCGGAAGCATAGTATCACTGCCTTTTACGCGCAAAGTTTGGGAAAAAATGGATGGGGCTAAGAAAAAACAAATTAGGAAGGTGTAAAAGATTTGATTTGTAAGCAAAGGTAGACCTCTAGTGTTCGTTGTCTAATTATTACATAACAAATACAATTTTCTTTGACGGTTGTATGAAATCTAGACTACAGTCTTGTATCAATTGGATGACAAAAAGAAAAGGGAGAGGACCATCTTATGCTCATATTTAAATTCATTAAGTACTTTTATATTTTTTACCTTCTCCTTTCCGCATCGTTGTTCGCTTTCCCACTAAAGGATCCCAAAGGAAATTTTGAATGGGATCGTTTTGAAGAAAAAGTTCCTTTTAGATATGAGGATCTATCGAATTTAAAATTTCCACTAACAAAGGATATCGAATTAGACGTTTCGACCCTAGCAGAAGGTGCCGGGCAAGGACCTGATGGTGGCGATGTTTATAAGTGGAAAAATGGAAGTTATAAATGGAATTTGAAAAGGGGAGGTGAAATCACGTTTTGGACGCCATCGAATTGGATTTTGTCACTGGATCAGTTTACATTTCATACGTATGGAGATAAAGAAAATAAAAGCGAGTTAAATTTTCGACTTACTTATCCGAATGGATCAATTTTAAGTAGAGTATATAAAAATCAGTTTAACAATTATTTTTACTATTTTGAAGATTATCGGAATCATTATTATTTTCAATTATTCCCGAACAATCTGTTTACAACAAAAAACAAGAAGAGCGGTAGATTTGTTTTTTACTTTGAACCCGAACACGAAGCATGGATTGATGCCTTTACGGAAGGTGATGCGTACGAACGTTTTGAAAATTATCTATCTAGAAATGGATACACAAGCTCAAACATAATTCCCGTTATATTTTTTAAAAATAAATTAGATTATGGCAACTTCCATAATGTTCCAAATCTAGATTGTGCTGGAGGTAAGGGTGGTAGTTTTGGTTTGAGTTTTTGCAATTCGAAGCCAATACTGAGTTATGTGGGAACAAACAACGAGATTATGGAAAAAGCCAAAAACATTCATCATACTCATATGATTTACCATGAGTGGGGTCACCATGTGCAACAAATTCAATGTGCAATTATCAGAAAAGATAAGAGTTTCCCGAATCAAAAATTTTCTGCATGGTTTAATGAAGGAATGGCAGAATACCTTGGATACATTGGAAGCAGTAAAAAACGAGGGAATGATCGTATCCTTTTTTTTGAAAGATATGTGCTTGCTGGAAAGGAACCTCAGCTTTCAAAAGATGACCCATACCTTTTAGGGGGACAACTCTTTCGATACATCGCAGAAAATTATGATGAAAAAACTGTGTTAGACTTATGGACAAAATCTTGTAAGGGTGAAAATGAAAATGAAATTTTTGAAAGTGTAACTTCTTTTTCGGCTCAGGAATTATTAATTAAATTGTACAATGATCTTGCTAAATTTCGAAATTCACAAGGGGCAAATGATTTTATGAAAACAACCTTAGCGGATTGGGCAATGGACATTTATACTTTAAATTTTATAGATGAAGAAAGTAAATTGCCCATCACCGGTGAGACGGCGACAAAACCGAATTTAAAAAATGCCTTTGAACTTGATATTAGAGACATTGAAGGTAAACTGGAAGGTCAGTTTACTACACCTCGAAAGGAACAAGTTTATTTATTTTTAGATGGAACCTATACGATCAAAGGTCCAAATTATGCAGTAACCTTTTTCAAAAACCAAACAATAGTTTATATATCGAATGGTTTAGAAATAACTCAATGGCCAAATGGAAATATAACTGAGAAGAAATCTCTCGAAAAATAGAGGTATCAGATTTGATTTCTTTTCCTTTTTATTCTGATCACCGAAATGAAAAGCGCTATTAAGATAAGTCCAGTAAATAGCCACACAATGGGATCATCCGAAAAATCACCAATCCATCCAGCGAGCGATGTAAAGTCGATCTGATCTTCAACCAGAGTAAATCCGGAAACCGGCCATCGAACTGCATGTTTTTTGGAACCATCCCCATTGAGAACCGAGAGATAAATAAAATCTTGGGCAATGATCTCTGTTGTTGTTGGAATAGGATAAACCTGATCAAATTGAAAAGATCCATTGCCTGAGTTAGTCTGATTGTTACAAAATGAACCAGTACATTCAATACATTGACCTCGTTTGTATTGTTCCGAAACATTTCCTGAAATGTAGGCATTGCGAGTGAAGCCCGCTGTTTGGCTAAAGAAATTTCCTCCATAGGTGCAGGTAACGAATTTTCCTGTTTCAGAAATGTAACGTATTTCCAACATATGTGAGCCAGAGTTTCCTGCTCCGTCGCTTGTTAGGAGGGCGAGTTCCCGGGGTAAATAGAATTTTACAGGTGAGAGGAGATTCAATCTGTCTTGGCAAAAATTTCCGTTCATTGTTTGGTGACATGTGGATTCGTTTACGCCAGGTCTTTTGTCACGATAACTATACATTGCGACTTCCGACACAGACACTGGTTTGGGTTGGTCATAACAGTAAAAAAGTGATTTCTCATCTAAGGGAAAGCTTATATCCAAGTCTTGCTTGACTGGAAGTACATATCCTGCATAGGACCTTGGATCTAATTTTTTGGGAAATCCTGTATCATCTAAAACATAAGAAAAGCAGGTCGGAGTGAGGGAGTGACTTTTGCATGTAGACTTTGTTTCGGATTCAAAACTCAAAAGTAAACCGCCATAGGTTGTACAACTTCCGCTCGGATTGTTGGGTTCAACATGCTCAACAAACAAAGAAATCCTTTCAGTTGCGCCTGGGGTTTCTCCAGTCGTTGCTGGCGTATTTGATGTTGCATTTTGTCCCGGTTGGTTGAGGAGAAGGAGTAACCAATAAGGTGGAGTTTTCTTTTGGGAAGCGCACTGAGTGTAGAGACTAAATGAGATCAGTAAGAGAGAGATCAACAACGTATATCTAGGTTTCATTCGTCCTCGTTTTACTTAACAGTACACAACGTAACTAGCTTATCAAGCTATTATCTATTAATACGGATTTACAGTCGGAAAGATTCGCTTACAGGCAATTTTAGAGACAAGAAACTAAATTTCTAATCTCGGATCAAGACTTACGCCATTGAAACCTTTTTCCATTCTTTTGCAGGAGATGAGCCGAAGATTCTTTTG